>OLSQ01001149.1_pt1 | contig 22760 bp, 23 predicted proteins | sample 1672561 | NCBI WGS metagenome assembly OLSQ01 (sample SAMEA3136699, study PRJEB25190) | human gut metagenome | biome: human gut; feature: human-associated habitat; material: faeces | place: Austria | collected 2013
TCCGCCGGCAGCTGCTATGAACATTTTCATGAGGAAGCAGCCGCGATGATGCAGGAATCTTTCCGCCGTTATTACAGAAAGTATCTCGGCGCCGAACCGGATCCGGAACTGATCCGGATTCTTGCGTCCATGCGCCTGCACGGGTATCTGGAATTAGTTCATGGAGACTACACAATGAAAGAAAGACTGTTTTTAGCCAGAGCGATCGGCATCCACGCCGACGCCGGCACCCTGAGTTTAATACAATATTTAAAGGAAGAGAATGATGCTCACCGTTAATCCGGTGGGCATTTTCTTTTATAAAACATAACAAAAAAAATATTTGTTATCGAGGAGGAAAACACAATGAATCAAAAACCAAACTACGGAAACTGGGTACCTGAAAAACTCTTGTATCTGACCTTCGGCGGCGCCGCTCTCTTTCTGGTGCTTGCACTGCTGTCAGGTCTTGCTTTCTCAAACACGCCCCTCGCGGTCATCTGCGCCATTCTCTGCGCCGTTCTGCTTGCCTTCGGCATCTATATGTATGCGTGCCACGAATGCTTTGCCTTTGGAAAAGGCGATATGATGGCAAAGGTTCACGCACATCTGGTCGCCCATCTCAACTGGGACGGACACGGCACGCTTCTCGACATCGGCTGCGGCGCTGCCCCGCTCACCATCCGCTGTGCCAAGGCATTCCCGGACGCAGCGCTCATCGGCATGGATTACTGGGGCGCGCAGTGGAACTACGCCAAAGAGCAGTGCGAAAAAAATGCGGCAATCGAGGGCGTCGCTTCCCGCATCCATTTTGAGAAAGGCAATGCGGCACACCTGAACTATGCCGACGAGACGTTTGACGCCGCCGTCAGCAACTTCGTCTTCCATGAAGTCCACTCCGCCAGAGACAAGCGTGATGTCGTGCGGGAGGCACTGCGCGTCGTAAAACGCGGCGGAGCTTTTTCTTTCCAGGATCTCTTCGCCCAGAAAAGCCTCTACGGCGACATGGATGCCTTTGTGGAAGAGCTGAAAAAGGAAGGCATTTCCGAGATCCACTACATCGGAAATCTGGAAAAAACACTGGATTTTGTCCCCGCCTACGTGCGCACACCCTGGATGATCAGCGGCATGGGCATTCTCTACGGGAAAAAATAACAGTTCCCTACAGCTGCGCCAGCACTTCGCCGATGTCGCCGTCAATGCAGATCGAGCGTCCGTCAAGTTCCGTGATTCCTTTTTCCATTGTCATCCCGGCAAGATTCGCCTCCTGCCGTGTAAAGTACGCACTTTTTTTGCCCCGGTTACCGGAAAGTAACTTAATGAAATGAATCTCGCTTGCGAGATTCTCCGCGCGCTCGCGGTTCGCAAAGCGATATTTTCCTTACCGTGAGCTACGCATCCTCGCGGTGCGTTTTTTATTTCATAGGAAGGTTCTACTTTCACACATAAATGTATCACGGTATTTCCTATGAAACAAGAAAGAATCCTGCTTTGCAGGATTCTCCGCCTGCGGCGGGTTGCTCTAGCGACATCGCGCGAGTGCACATCCCTGCGGAGCTTTTCTATGTAACAGGAACGAAGTTTCCTATTATATAGAAAAAAGTATGCCCCCTTTCCTGTCAGCCAGAAGGGAGGCATACTCTTTTTACGACACTCTTAAGTTCAAAACACGCATCTATGACCTTTCCGTCTCTCCGGAATCTTACGGATCCGCCGCATCTATGACCTTTCCATTTCTCCGGAATCTTACAGATCAGCCACATCTACGATCTTTCCGTCTCTCCAGATACGCTCCAGATCATAGAATAAACGATCTTCCTTGGAAAAAATATGGACAATGATATCACCGTAATCCATGAGAATCCAGGTAGAACTAGAATTTCCCTCGATCTGTTTGGTCTTAAGTCCCGCTTTGTATAATGCCTCTTCGCAGGCATCACGCATTGCCTGAATCTGATTCTGATTCGTTCCGTCCGCAATCACAAAATAATCTGCAACCGGTGAAATCTCACGGATATCAATGATCTTAACATCCTCCGCCTTGCGGTCTTCCAAAGCCGCTACTGCTATTTTACAATATTCCTGTGATGTCATTGCATGTTTCCTTTCTATCTGTTCTTTGTTCGTTTTAACAGGTAATCCGTCAAACCGGATCTGTCTGTTCCTTCTGGTACTGCCGGTAGAATTCATAGGCAAGCTGTGTGGAGGGATCTAACGGTCCGCCGACCCTGGAGCGGTATTTCAATGTGTCGCAGAGAATCTCCGCCATACAGGCATCCAGATCTTCAAATGCCAGTTTCCGCACCCTCGGCAGATCTGCGGCCTTGTTCCTTCCCGGCTCGATATAATCCGCAATATAGATGATCTTATCGAGCGTACTCATATCCGGCGCGCCGGTTGTGTGCACCTTGATGGCGTGCAGGATCTCAGGATCTTTTACTTCATAGACCGTCTCTGCCAGATAAGCTCCCAGCTTGGCATGCAGCAGAAACGGGCTCTCATATTCTACGGCATTGATGGGAATGTCATGTTCCTCACAGATCTGAAGCTTCTCATCGTCCGGAATACATTTGGCACAATCGTGGAGCAGACCTGCGAGCATCGCCTGCTCGATCGATGTCTCATAAGCCATCGCCATACATCCGGCGGTATACATGACACCTTTCGTGTGCTCATACCGTCCCTTATCCAACTCTTTTTTTAATCGTTTACGAATCTCATGCTGTTCCATTTTTATTCTCCCAAATTCGATACGCCGTACAGATGATAGCGTTTGATCAGCTCCCACACCTCGCCCGGGAGCATGGCGGGACATTCACCTGTCATGCGGATCTGTGCGCGGATTGCCGTCGAGGAGACATCGGTCCGTCCGCCCGCAAGCGGATAGATCTCAGCCGGAAACAGCGCCTTGATGCGCCGTATTTTTCCCTCAATCTGCGGCAGTTCTAAGGTATCCCTGACCGCTGCAAGCACGGTGGCATTCTGACAGATGATCTCCGGATGCCTCCACTTGTCAAAGTAGTCCAGGGAATCGGCTCCCATGATAAAGAAGAATTGATCCTCCGGGAACTGTTCCTTTAGATGCTGCAGCGTCTTATACGTATAACTTGTCCCGGAAGACTCTATTTCTATACGTGAAAGCTTAAATGACGCATCATTTTTGATGGCCGCCTGCGTCATTTCCGCGCGCACCTGCGCGGGTGTCATCTCCGCCTCCTCCTTATTCGGAGAGTGCCCTGCCGGTATGAACCACACCTCGTCCAACGCGAACTCCCGGTAGGCGCTCCTTGCAATATTCAGATGTCCCTGATGAATCGGATCAAACGAGCCGCCTAAAATTCCGATCTTTCTCATGCCGGAAGTTCAAACTTGCTGTTTTTCTTCGCCTGGCGGAATAAGATGATCTTCTTGCCGATGACTTTTACAACAGCAGAATGTGTGCGCTCTGCGATGACCTGTGCAATCTCCCGCGGATCATCCGCACAATTCTTTAATACGGAAATCTTAATCAGTTCCCGTTTCTCTAATGCTTCATCCAGCGCCTGGATAATCTCCGGTGTCAGGCTTGCCTTGCCGATCTGAAAGATTGGATCTAAGGTGCTTGCACATCCGCCGAGATAGGCGCGCTGCTTACTTGTCAATTCCATATCCTGCTTCCTCCTCTTTACTTATAATAATCAAATTCAAAACCGTACATGCGCACGGTATCGCCGTCCTCAATTCCCTGTGCCTCCAGGTCTTTTAAAATGCCCTGCTCCTTCATGAACTTCTGGAAGAAAAGAAATCCCTTCTCGGAATCCATATTCGTATAGCCAAGCATCTTCTCGATCTTCGGTCCTTCCACAACGAATGCACCGTCGTCAGCCACCGTAATCGTGTATGGCTCATCCTTAAAGAAACGGAGTGCCGGATCGAATTCAGGCTCATAGACAACCGGCTCCTTGCTGCACTGGTCGAGAAGCTCGCTCACGCAGTACAACAGTTCCTTTAATCCCTTGCCGCTTACGGCAGAAATCGGGAACACACGGATTCCGTCTTTTTCAAAGGTGTCTTTTAACTTCTGGATAATCTCATTCTCGTCCCCGTAGACCGCATCCATTTTATTTGCCGCGATGACCTGCGGCTTTTTTAACAGTGCCGGATCGTAAGCTTCCAGCTCCTTGTTGATCGCGATAATATCTGCCACAGGATCACGTCCCTCGGTGCCGGCAGCGTCCACCATGTGGATCATTACCTTCGTGCGCTCGATATGGCGCAGAAATTCAAGTCCAAGTCCAACACCCTCGGAAGCGCCCTCAATCAGTCCAGGAATGTCAGCAATGACGAAACCCTTCGCGCCGTCTAAATCCACCACGCCAAGATTGGGCTGCAGCGTTGTAAAATGATAGTTGGCAATTTTCGGCTGTGCGTTGGTCACGCGCGATAACAGCGTGGATTTCCCGACATTCGGGAAGCCGACCAGACCGACGTCCGCGATTACTTTTAATTCCAGCTTGACTTCAATCTCGATCGAATCTCCGCCCGGCTGCGCATATTTTGGTGCCTGCATCGTCGATGTCGCGTAATGCTGGTTGCCAAGTCCGCCTCTGCCGCCCCGCAGAATAACCTGTCTGCGGTTCTCTCCGGACATATCGGCGATGACCTTGCCGGACTCTGCATCCTTGATCACGGTTCCCTCCGGCACCTTTAAGATGAGATCCTCACCGTTTTTGCCGTGGCAGTTGCGCTTGCCGCCCTCTTCTCCGGGCTGTGCCGCAAACTTTCTGCGATGACGGTAATCCGTCAGAGTGTTTAAACCTTCATCCACCACAAAGATCACGTCGCCGCCCTTGCCGCCGTCGCCGCCGTCAGGACCGCCATCCGGCACATATTTTTCACGGCGGAAGCTCACATGCCCGTCGCCGCCTTTCCCTGATTTTATGATAATTGTTGCTCTGTCTGCAAACATTATATTCTACCTCAATTCAACTTCAGGCAGCAGATGCTGCCACCTACCGAACGGTTACAAATCCAGATACAAGAAGACCCGGCTATAGACGCCTGCCATCAGGTAAGCGCTGCATAGTCGGGTCTACACTCTGCATCTTATTACTCAGCTACTGGATAAACAGAAGCCTGCTTCTTGTCTTTTCCTTTTCTCTCGAATCTTAAGATACCATCTGTCAGTGCGAATAATGTATCATCACCGCCGATGCCTACATTAACGCCCGGATGAATCTTTGTTCCGCGCTGTCTGTATAAAATGTTGCCAGCCTTCACGAACTGTCCGTCTGCTCTCTTAGCGCCTAATCTCTTAGACTCAGAGTCACGGCCGTTCTTTGTAGAACCAACTCCCTTTTTATGAGCGAAAAACTGAAGGTTCATATTCATCATGTTCTACACCTCCCTAAAATTCAGAATGATATAATCATTCCCATAAGTATTCTGTATTCCCTGCAGGCCAAGTACCAGCGACTGCATCAGCAATCCGGCATCGTGACCGGCCGGTGAAATAAATCGCAGGCGAATCTCGCCATCGTCTTCGTCGGCATCCGTCTCGCATGGTTCGTCGGTAAACAGCCCGATGGAATTGATCGTATTGATAACCAGTGCAGAAATTCCCGCACATACAATATCCTCGCCTTCATCGGCATACCCGGCATGTCCCAGGCAGTCGAAGCCCAAATACTCACCGTCATGATTGCGGAAAATCGTTATCTTTGTCATAACAACCTTCCAGGATTAAGCGTTGATCTTCTCGATCTTAACCTGTGTAAACGCCTGTCTGTGACCGTTCTTCTTGTGATAGCCGGTCTTTCTCTTGTACTTGTAAACAATAACTTTCTTAGACTTGCCTTCACCAACTACTGATGCTGTTACAGATGCATTAGCAACTGCATCTCCACACTTAACGTCTGAATCAGTGCTTACTAAGATAACATCATCAAATGTTACTTCGCTTCCAGCCTCTGCTGCGAGCTTCTCAACCTTGATTACGTCTCCTTCAGCTACCTTGTACTGCTTACCGCCTGTTGCTATAATTGCGTACATGGTTAATACCTCCTTAATCAAACTCGCCAGTTTTGGTGGTGTCTGTTAACACACTTATACCTAACTGTGCGGCATACTCATATAATCTACCATCAAGGTGGTTATTTGTCAATAATTTTCAGATATATTTTTACAATATTTTTTACTAAGATAAACATCTTTAAATAAGCATTTCATGGAGCGGTCTCTTAAGTTTCTTTCTTGTAAGCTCGATGAGGCCTAGTTTTGTTATATCGACATACTTTGCTGGAACCGGATCATCTGCCAACTCTTTTATGAGTACATCGCGAATCTTGTATATGTCATCAGGATTTTTCATGTTGATAAAGTCTATGACTATGATTCCGGACAGATTTCTGAGTCTTAGCTGTCTACACGTCTCAACCGCCGCCTCAGTATTGACCTTCAGGATATGCTGTGACATATCCTTTCCTGAAACAGATTTACCTGTGTTGACATCCACAACCACCATGGCCTCTGTCTGCTGGATTATGAGATAAGCCCCCGATTTGAGCCATACTCTCTCTTTAAGTGCACCCTCGACTTCTTTTTTCAGGTTATATATTGCCGAAAGTGGGCAATTATCATTGGAATACAGAACTGCATTTATATCACAAAGACCTTTTTTGCCGGAGTATTCATTAAATACATTGAATATATCCGGATCATCGGTCACAAACTCATCTATCTTTTGGCTTCCGATAAGAGTAATGTTTTCTATATATTCAGGTGGATTCCTGAACAGACATGAGAAACACTTTCTTGTAGTCGCCGCCTTTAATATCTGTTCAAGTCTGCCGGCAAGATCATTTAACTCCCTTTTTATGACGTCGTGTTCTGCACCTGCCGCGTTTGTCCTGATAATACAACCCATATTGTCCGGAAGAGTTTCCTTTGCCAGTTTTTTTAGATCATCCCGGAGTTTTCTGCTACTTATCTTGCCTGATATTCCAATCTGGTTTCCGGTATGAACTACAGAATATTCGCCCCTGATGGTAAGCTCGGAGGATCCGACAGGATTCTTTGTCTTGACAGCATCCCTGCTGATCTGTACGACCACATCATCGCCGATCCTGAGCTTGGTGTGTTCTTTCCCATCGGCATATATGATGTCATTGTCATCAAGGCTGTAATAGCATGGCAGTTTATCTCCGTAGTCGATAAAACACGCATTTATATTGTCTACTATATTCGCAACCTTTCCCACATATATGTTGCCGAGAACAGTGTTATTTTCAGACAGATTCAGGTCTGTGACTTTTCCATCGTGAATGGTTGCCTGAAGTATTTTATTTTCATAGTGTGTGACAACAAGTTTTCTCATTTTTATTTCCTTGATATTTAATATATTACTTTTTGAATTTCAAATAAGTAAAATGTATTTGAAATGTGATCTGTGTATCGAATTGCTGCATATTAGGCAGCATCAAAATGATGTTCCAGCCTGATAAAGTGGCATGATACCGCCCTTAGGGGAATCCATATATGTTTCAAGCCTGTGTATATGGTAATGAAACTGGTTATGTTCAATGCCTGAAAACGAATAGAGTGCCTGCATGACAAGCTCCGGCTTCAGATTATATTCGCTTCCTGTCGAGAGAAGCATGTACATGGAGTCACCTCTAAGTTCACATTTCATAATTCCCGGTTTAATATTCTCCTCACGTTCGCTTTTCTTGGTCTTTTTGAGTATCACGATCTCTTTTTGCACCATGAAATCCATCACACTGCCAAGCAATTTGGATTTTTCTTCAGTGGAACATTTTTCCTCAAATGAGATCACATAATCCGATGCAGACACTACTGACATGGAATTTTTTGCATCATCAGGAAGAAGGACGCACTCTGTTACATGCATCTCATCGACAGAGACGGCATTCAGGGCATCGATCATAGCCTTTGATGTTGAGACTGATTCAAACTCACCGTCAAAGTATTCGCCGTCAGATGTTATTCCCATGGCAAGAGGAGCTGCAAATGAGATTATCTGGTGAGGGGAATATCCCTTTGAATAGCTTACATCAAGACCTGCCCTCCTTATCTCTTTCTGAAAATATCTCATAACATCAAGATGACCTATGAATTTCAGATTGCCAAGCTTGGAGTATTTAATTCTTATTTTCAAAGCACACACCTCCTCCAAATCTTGCCGCACCACATCCTGAGCACTGCTGTCTACAGTTAGGAGTCACCTTTTCATTCTGGGCATTCTCCCACTCTCTCTCAAGGAATCCCCTTGTAACTCCTATATCTATGAAATCCCACGGAAGGATCTCGTCAACATTTCTGTCCCTGTATGTGTAAAAATCAATGTCAAGACCGTGCTTAGCCATGGAATTGTCCCAGTTTTCTTTTTTGAAGAACTCTGTCCATGCGTCATATATCTGTCCTGATCTGTAGACATCATATATGACGTCGCAGAGTTTTCTATCGCCCCTTGCAAGAAGTCCTTCTAGTATTGTTATGTCTGCCTCATGGTATTGGAATTTAAGGCTCTTATGGTTCTTCTCCTCGCGAAATCTATCCTTCACAAAGTAAGCTCTCTTGACAAATTCCTCAGGTCTTATCATCGGTGCCCACTGGAATGGTGTAAAAGGCTTTGGCACGAAATATGATGCAGAAGCTGTGACCATCACTCTGCCATTTCGCTCTTCCCTCGGAATATTTGCGAAAAACAGTTCTGTGATCTCCTCCGACAGGTCTGCGATTCCTGCAATATCGTCATAAGTCTCCGTAGGAAGTCCCATCATGAAGTAAAGCTTTACCTTGTCCCAGCCGCCCTTGAATGCCTTCAGGGCACCATTCATGATGTCCTCCTTGGTGAGCCCCTTATTTATGACATTCCTGAGTCTCTGCGTTCCTGCCTCCGGTGCAAATGTGAGGGAACTCTTCTTGACATCCTGGATTTTACTCATAACATCAAGTGAGAAAGCATCTATACGCAGAGATGGTAGCGAGATATTTACGTGCTCATTGTCCATCTTCTCAATCAGGCAGTCGGTAAGTTCAGGGAGATCTTCATAATCACTGGATGACAGACTGCTGAAAGTGATCTCCTCATGTCCGGTACTTGCCAACATCTTCTCAGCATAGCCCTTTAGCATATCTACATTCTTAGGCCTTGTCGGTCTGTATATCATTCCCGCCTGGCAAAAACGACAGCCTCTTATGCAGCCTCGCATGATCTCCAACACGACTCTGTCCTGGGTGAGCTTCATAAATGACACGACCGGTTTTTCTGGATACGTCACCTTGCTGTGATCCATAACCACTGTCTTTGTAACTGTTGCCGGGACACCATCAAATTTCGGGCCAAAAGAGGCTATCGTTCCATCTTCATGATAAGTCACCTCATAGAGCTCTGGCACATAAAGTCCCGGAATGTTTGACACTTTTATGAGAAATTCTTGCCTTGTCATGTCGGAGTGCTTATAGACTTTGTAAAGTTCTAGCAACTCATCATACGATACTTCACCTTCACCCATGTAGAATATATCGAAAAAGTCTGCAATAGGTTCTGGATTATATGAGCAAGGGCCTCCACCGATTACAAGTGTGTCCCCTTTCTTACGGTCCTTGGTGCGCAGAGGAATACCTGATAGATCGAGCACCTGAAGAATATTCGTGTAACACATCTCATATTGAAGGGTTATACCCAGAAAATCAAAGTCTTTTATAGGATCCTGTGATTCTAATGCAAAAAGTGGTATGGCATGTTTTCTCATCTCAGCATCAAGATCCGGCCATGGCGAGTATACTCTCTCACACCATGTATCTTCCCTTCTGTTGAACATGTCATACAGTATCTGTATTCCAAGATGGGACATTCCTATCTCATATACATCGGGAAAACACATGCAGAAACGAACATCTATCTTGTCCTTCTCCTTGATCACACTGTTGTATTCGCCACCTATATATCTTGCGGGTTTTTCAACTTTCATCAGTATCTCATCCGATAACGCTAATTTTCTCATATATAAATTCCTTAAATATTTTTTCTTTTTATTCAATTACAGCAAAAGAGATGCGCACGAAATACGGAAGTTCCGTGCGCATCCACTGTTTATATCTATTATATCGATATGCGTATGAAATATCCATAATCCATATACGCGATATCCATACACGATCAGAATTAGTTCTTGAAGCTGTGAATAGGTGCAGGGATACGTCCACCTCTGTTGACGAACTTATCACATGCAAAGCTGTTTACAGGCATGATAGGTGCATATCCGAGAAGTCCTCCAAACTCAGCCTGATCCCCAAGCCCCTTTCCGATGACAGGGATAAGTCTGACAGCTGTAGTCTTCTGGTTTATCATACCAAGAGCCATCTCGTCCGCTATGATTCCTGAGATAGTTGCCGGTGATGTGTCACCCGGGATTGCAATCATATCAAGACCTACAGAACATACACAGGTCATAGCCTCAAGCTTCTCAAGTGTAAGGGCACCTGCTGAAACGGCATCGATCATTCTCTGATCCTCTGATACAGGTATAAATGCTCCTGAGAGTCCGCCCACATATGATGAAGCCATGACTCCGCCCTTCTTTACCTGATCGTTGAGCAGTGCAAGCGCTGCTGTTGTTCCAGGTGCTCCCGCATACTCAAGACCAATCTCCTCAAGTATCTCACCAACGCTATCGCCAATGGCAGGTGTAGGTGCAAGTGACAGGTCTACGATACCAAATGGCACGCCAAGCATCTTAGATGCCTCCTTGGCAACAAGCTGTCCAACTCTTGTAACCTTAAAAGCTGTCTTCTTGATAGTCTCACAAAGGATCTCAAAGTTCTCTCCTCTCACCTTCTCAAGAGCTTTCTTTACGACGCCAGGACCACTGACACCGACATTTATTACGCAATCTCCCTCTGTAACGCCGTGGAATGCTCCGGCCATGAAAGGATTGTCATCAGGTGCATTGCAGAATACAACGAGCTTTGCACATCCGATAGAGTCCTCATCCTTTGTGAGTTCAGCTGTGTGCTTGATCATCTCTCCGAGAAGCTTTACCGCATCCATATCAATACCAGTCTTTGTTGAACCGACATTGATTGAACTGCAGACCTTTCCTGTTGTTGAGAGAGCCTCTGGGATTGAACGGATGAGAAGCTCATCTGCAGGAGTCATGCCCTTGTTTACAAGTGCAGAATATCCGCCGATAAAGTTTACTCCTATAGTATCTGCTGCCTTATCGAGAGCCTTTGCTATCTTGACGAAATCCTCGCTTGTCTTGCAGACTGAACCGCCCACAAGCGCAATAGGTGTTACAGAAACTCGCTTATTTACTATTGGAATGCCATATCTTCTTGATATCTCCTGACCTGTTGACACAAGATCCTTGGCATATGTTGTTATCTTGTTATAAATCTTTGTGCATGTATCGTCTACATCTGCGCCTACACAATCTAGAAGACTGATACCCATTGTGATGGTACGAACATCCAAATTCATGTCTGAGATCATCTTATTGGTCTCAATTACTTCATTTATGCTAATCATGTATATCCTCTTTTCCGTCGTCTGACTGTGTATTATTAAATTCTGTGCATTGTCTCAAATATCTTCTCGTGCTGTACCTTTATCTGAACTCCGATCTCGTCTCCGATCTGACCGAGCTCTGAAGCGATGAGCTCTGTTGATTTTGATGACTCCTGAGTGTCAACCACCATCATCATGTTGAAATACCCTGCAACTATAGTCTGTGATATGTCAAGTATATTGATCTGGTTGTTTGCCAGATATACACATACCTTAGCTGTGATTCCCACGCTGTCCTTACCTACTACAGTTATGATTCTCTTCTTCATTTCATTTATCCTCCTTGTTGATGATGATATCTGTCTCAGCAGACTCATCTTTTTTACTCCTTAAAAACCGTTCAGGCTTTCTGATCAATATATTAAGATCAGGCTTCTATAGCAGCCATCGGCACATCCCTTCTGGCAACTGCCAGACCAAATTCCCTTACATCGCTTGCAAATGAGTTGTCGGCAAGTTCCAGCTTGACTGTCTCGTATGCCAGTTCTTCAAAGTTGTTCTCCTTGCTCAGATGTCCAAGCAAAATCCCCTTTACGTGATCGTTGAGAAGTCTGTATATAAGCTGGCCTGAGAGCTCGTTTGACAGATGCCCGTAATTGCCGAGAATACGTCTTTTGAGATAATATGGGTAAGATCCCGCCTCGAGCATTCTCACATCATGATTGGCTTCAACTACCATTATATCCGAGTTGTCAAGTTTATCTACTATGTAATCGTTGAAATTCCCCATATCTGTTGCGATAGATATCTTTTTTCCATCTCCGTACAGGCTGTAACACACCGGATCTGTGGCATCATGCCATATGGATGAAGGATCTACAATTATATCGTTTATCAAGATCTTTTCATCTGGGCGTATCTCATGGAAAAGACCTTCATCAATACTTCCAAGAGATGACATGTTCTTCATCTCCATGATGGTCCCTGCTGTGGCGTATATAGGCACACCATGTTTTCTTGCCAGAACGCCGATTCCCTTTACATGGTCTATATGTTCATGTGTCACAAGAATCCCATTTAGCTCGGATGGCTTTAACCCTTCATCTTTCAGAGCTGTCTCCACTCTCTTGCAGCTTATACCTGCATCCACTAGAAGGTGTGTATTGTCATTTCCAACGTAATAGCAGTTTCCACTGCTGCCACTTGCTATGCTTAGTAATTTCATATCGTGTTCTTCTTATCTGTGTATTGTATGTTATTTACTGTTATCAGAACTCCATGGTCTCAGATTCATATGGCTGTAATATCTTCTGTCAAATCCATCAAATTCACCCAGATTAACAGCAGTCAGAGTTCCTTTAAACTCATATATTCTATCAATAAAAGACTCATCAATCAAGCACTTATGTGCCCCGTACAGTGATGTGTTTCCAGAAAATTCCGATTTTTCCAGAAAACTTTCAGGAAAGAGGCCGAGACTTACAGCGCTGGATATCCTCAGACTGCAGCCAAAACCGCCGGCAAGATAGACTTTTGAGATGTCTCTATCACATATACCCGCAATATCCATAAGCGATTCAATACCTGCACATATAGCCGCCTTTGCAAGCAGAAAGCTTCGTATCATATCCATATCGACAACGATTCCGCCTGCAAGTCTGTATCCATTTTCCAGATACTGGTCTGCAAGCACACCGTCATCACTTACGATGTGCAGTGTGTTGAGCCTGTAAAGCAGATCAAAGGCTGTTGTCGGCGCAGAGGTTCCTCTTTTTAACATTCCCTCAAATGCCGGACCGCAGGCACATGATGTCGCATATCCGATTCCTTGTTTTGCCAGAATCAATTCTCCGTTTGTTCCAAGATCCGCAAAAAGCTGATATGTGTCTGATCTGTCTATGTCACAAACCAACGCTCCACACAGCGCGTCAGCGCCGACAAAAGCACTCAGGTTTGGCAGGCATGTGATACTCATGTCAGCAAATGTATCAGTGTATGCGGAGTCTTCATACAACATTCCATCAAAGAAAACATTGCCAGGTATAGTTTCAGCATCAGCATTTCTAATGACAAATGGTGAATGTCCAAGATTGTCGAGAGTATATCCTTCAAGAATCGCATTCATGGTGGTGTTACCAGATACGACAACATGGGATATGCCTTCTGTTTCAGCAACCATATCATAAAGCTCGGACGCAAGCTTATGCGTCACAGCTTTTCTGAGATCGGTCAGACCAGCCTCAGTTGATCCCACTCCGATCCTTGATATGACATCACTTCCGTACTTTATCTGAGGATTCATGAATCCGCGTCTGTCTATAGCAATCCCTGTTGACATGTCAACCAGTTCCATTGCTATGGTGGTCGTTCCAAGGTCTATAGCTGCTCCAAGCTTCCGATTCTGCATCTTGGCAGAACTCTTTCCGATATCCGTTAAAGTCGTGTCTGCCATTTTAGATATGCCACCAAACTGATCATATCCTTGGGCATATGAGGTGAGTATGGACGTGTTATCATCACTGATAGTCACCGCAATATCTCGTGTCACCGTATATGCGCAGCTTTTTACAGAACCTTCACCCGCTATATCAACAAGACACCGCTGGCAGGTACCTCGCTTTCCACAATTTCCGCTGAATACATACCCTGCCCTGCTGAGAACGGAGAAGAGGTTGTCCCCCTGCCCGCACTCAATGAATCTATTATTGTTTACTGTTATTGTGATCTTATTGTTATCCAAAGTTAATTGTATATTCCTTTTGTCATTACTTCCTTTGGCTTGTAACCCTTATCGGCAAGTGTATTGATGATAAGCTGCTTGTGTTCAGGTCCAAATGCTTCCATGGTTATGACAAGCTCAACTGCTGAGTTTCTGTTGATCGAGACGAACTGGTTATGCTCGAGCTTGATGACATTTCCCTGAAGATCGGCTATGACCTTTGAAATATTCATCAATGCGCCAGGCTTATCCGGAAGAAGTGTAGACACTGTGAATATTCTGCTTCTGGCTATAAGTCCGTGCTGTACCAGTGATGCAAATGTGATCATGTCCATGTTGCCACCTGACAAAATACTTACAACTTTTGCACCTTTGACATCAAGATGCTTGAGAGCTGCAACTGTAAGGAGTCCTGAGTTCTCCACTAGAAGCTTGTGATTTTCAAGCATATCAAGAAAAGACACGATGAGTTCATTATCCTCAACAGTGATGATGTCATCAATATTCTTCTGTATATAAGGGAATATCTTGCTTCCCGGAGTCTTTACTGCGGTACCATCTGCAATAGTATCCACATAAGGAAGTGTTGTCACTTTCTTATTTTTAAGTGATACCTGCATACAGTTTGCACCTGCAGGCTCAACACCTATAACCTTTATGTTAGGATTCATCATCTTAGCAAGAGTTGAAACGCCTGTTGCCAGACCACCTCCTCCGATAGGAACGAGTATGTAGTCGACAAACGGAAGCTCTTTTATAATCTCCATTGCAACTGATCCCTGACCTGTGGCAACATCGAGATCATCAAAAGGATGGATAAACGTATATCCCTTATCCTCAGCAAGCTCCAGTGCATATGCGCATGACTCATCGTATACATCTCCGTATAATATAACCTCTGCTCCATATGCCTTTGTCCTATTCACCTTGATAAGTGGTGTTGATGAAGGCATGACAATTGTTGCCTTTACTCCATATGCCTTAGCGGCGTATGCAACACCCTGGGCATGGTTTCCGGCCGATGCTGTTATAAGTCCCTTCTGTCTCTCCTCATCAGTGAGAGTGCTGATCTTGTAGTAGGCTCCTCTAATCTTGTATGCCCCGGTTTTCTGCAGATTTTCAGGTTTAAAATAGACCTTGTTTCCTGTTAATCCGCTGAAGTAGTCACTGTATATAAGCTTTGTGGGAAGAACCACCTTCTGAACGAGTTCATAGGCCTCCTCAAATTTAGCAAGTGTCAGTTTGTCAGTTGTCTTCTCTTCTGCCATTTTCCAAAAGTCTCCTTATATGTTATTCAAAGTTATAAGTTAAGTTAAATTTGATATTATAATCAGAAATACATGTGTTGTTCAGAGATATTACTCGTCCTCATCAATCAACATATCTATCTCTGAACGATCCTCGTCAAAGTCAGCAAACAATGCATTTACATACGCCTGTGGATCAAATCTCTGGAGATCTCCTATCTTCTCTCCTACACCTATGAATTTTACAGGAACATCAAGTTCTGACTGAATAGCTATGGCAATACCACCCTTTGCTGTTCCGTCAAGCTTTGTTATGACTATACCGTCAAGCTCTGTTACGTTGCTGAACTGTCTTGCCTGCTCAAGTGCATTCTGACCGGTTGTTCCATCAAGTACAATGAGCGCCTCAACATTTGCCTCCGGATAATCGCGTGTGATTATCCTTCTCATCTTTGCAAGCTCATCCATGAGATTTTTCTTGTTGTGAAGTCTTCCCGCTGTATCAACAAGCAATATATCGGTATTTCTTGCCTTTGCCGCGGCTACAGCATCATATACTACAGCAGCAGGATCCGCGCCCTCATTGTGTGATATTATATCTACCTGTGCTCTGTCTGCCCATGTCTTAAGCTGATCGATCGCTGCAGCTCTGAATGTATCTGCTGCCGCCATGAGGACTCTCTTACCCCTCTGTCTGTACTGCGCAGCGAGCTTTCCTATAGTGGTCGTCTTTCCAACTCCGTTTACGCCGATGACGAGAACAACAGTCTTTTTATTCTCAAAGTCATATGCTGACTCGTCAACTGACATCTGGTCTCTGATTATGTTTATCACTAGTTCCTTGCAGGCTGCAGGCTCCTTGATGTGGGAATCCTCAACTCTCTGTTTGAGATCTTCGATTACTTTCTCGGTGGTCTCATATCCCATGTCGGCCATTATGAAGGTCTCCTCAAGGTTCTCATAGAAATCATCATCTATGTGGGAAGCACCAAATACATCAGCAAAGCTCTCCACGATATTGTTTCTAGTCTTTGCAAGTCCTTCCTTGAGTCTTGCAAAGAAGCCTTTTTTCTCTTTCTTCTCATTCTTGTTCAGAATATCTTTATTTTCCTCTGACATACCATACCTCCTGTCTCATTATAAAAATGTAAATATCTTTATATCTGTTTACTTGTCAAGATCATTTTCTATCAGGTTTACAGATACGAGAGTTGAAACTCCCTTCTCCTGCATCGTTATACCGTACAGTATATCCGCAGCCTCCATAGTACCTTTTCTGTGGGATATAACTATGAACTGTGTATCCTTTGTAAGCCTGTTCAGATACTGTGCAAATCTTCTTACGTTAGAATCATCCAGGGCAGCCTCTATCTCGTCAAGAAGACAGAATGGAGATGGCTTAAGACTCTGTATCGCAAATAGCAGAGCTATGGCTGTGAGTGATTTCTCTCCACCTGAGAGCTGCATCATGTTTTGGAGTTTCTTTCCTGGCGGCTGTGCGATAATCCTAATTCCTGTCTCAAGAAGATCATCCGAATCCACAAGTTCAAGAGCGCCGCGGCCACCGCCGAAAAGTTCCTTGAATACCTTGTCAAACATTACCTGTATCTCTTTAAACTTCTCTGCAAACTGCTGCTGCATGTTTTTTTCAAGCTCGGCTATGATATTTACAAGGTTTGTCTCGGCGCTAACTATATCGTCATGCTGTTCCTTTAAGAATTCATATCTCTCAGAAACTTCCTTGTAATCGTCAATGGCATTGACATTGACATCACCGAGGGACTTGATCTTCGCCTTGACAGCTGTTATTTCTTTCTTGAGTGCCGGAAGCTCTGGCAGCTTTTCATCTCTGAGCTCTTTTGCTGCACTGTAGGTTATCTCGTATTCTTCCCACATGTAGCTGCTGAGTTCATCGGATTTCTCACTGCTCTTTTCGATTATTGATGTGAGCTTGTATGAATCCTTTTCAAGTCCGGCGATCTTTTCGGAAAGCTCCTCACGCTTTGCAAAGAATTCCTTGTGACTTTGCTGAAGTTCCTCGCGTTTGGCAGAAAACTCAGCAACCTTGTCCTCGTTCTCCGTGATGCTGCCGGATCTCGATTCTATGTCAGATCTTATCGACTCTATCTTATTCTCAAGTTCTGTTATCTCGGCAAACGAAGTCTCGACACGGCTTGTAAAGCTTTCAAGCTCCTCACGGTTCTTTTCAAGATCGATATTGATCCTTCGGATATTTTCGACAATAAAGTCATCCCTTTGCTTTATGGAGTTGAACTTTATCATAAGCTCGGATACCTTTGCGTTTGCAGCGGCGAGCTTATCTTTGTTCTCCTGGCTATGGCTTTCTAGTTCATCGACCCTGGCCTCAGCCTCAAGCCTCATTGCCTCATGCTTTTTATTGTTGTCAGCAAGGGAGTTTTTATTGTTGTTTATCTCAGCTATCTGATTGTTGAGCTCAGACATCTCTTTTTCTATTGATGCCGTCATCTTCTCTGATTCAGCAAGCTTTTCCTTCACCTGATTAAGACTCATCGTGAGGGTGTTCTTCATGAGATAAGCCTTCTGGAGCTCGGAGTTATATTTATCAATATCCTGTCGCAGCTGTTCCCTTGATGCTTTCAGCTCCTCATCAAGCTTTGCAGCTCTTGCAGCCGTTCCCTTGAGATGCTCTATCTGTTCCTTGAGTTCATCAAGCTCCCTCTTTCGTCCGAGAAGGTTGCTTGAATTTCTAAATGCTCCACCGGTAAGTGAACCGCCCGGATTGATAAGCTCACCCTCGATGGTAACCAGTCTTAATGACTGATTATTCTTTCTGGCAACTGCCAGTGCATTATCTATATTGTCAACCACTATTATCCTGCCAAGGAGATTCCTGGCAAGGATTGAAAACTTAGGATCGACATCCACAAGGTCTGAGGCAACACCTATAACGCCTTTTTCTTTGAGAACATCATTCCTTATGGAGCCTCTGTCTGTTATTGTATTGAGTGGGAGAAATGTTGCCCTTCCCAGTTTGTTACTCTTAAGATATGAGATCATTCTCTTTGCAGTTGCGTCATCCTCTGTAACAATGTTCTGTATGCTTCCACCAAGTGCGGTCTCCACTGCAACCTCATATTGCTGTTTAACTGTGACTATATCAGCTACAACTCCTATTATTCCAGGATTGTGCTGTTTCTGCTCCATAACACGCCTTATGCTGTTTCCGTATCCGTCGTAACGTTCTGTAATATTTCGAAGTGCCTCCATCTTGGATCTGGTTGCGGAAAGCTTTTCGTTTGTGTTATGTATCAATTCTCTGTTTGTCTTATTTCTGCTCTGGTTATCCTCCAACTGCTCTGTGGCATTGTCGAGATCTGCAAGAACAGACTTTACGCTCTCCTCAAGCTCTGTAAGCTGGTTCGAAAGATCCTCAAACTCTTTTCTATCACCAGCATCATCACTCTTTGATTGCAGAAGTCTCTGGTTAAGCTGTGTCTTACGGAAATTGATATTCTCCAGCATGGCGTCATATCTGCCGACCTTTGCCTGGAGTGTACCGCTCTCATGGACATACTCGATTATGTCAGTTTTGCAGTTCTCTATCTCCTGCTGGCACTCCTCAATATATCTGGACATTTTCTCGCTTTGCTTCCTAGCTTCCTGCAGTTCGTTTTCTACATTCGAACTTGAATCGTCCAGATTGTCCTTCTGTGAAGTGTACTCTGTAAGCTCACGCTCTCCAGCTTCGATCTGAGCATTTATCCTATCAATCTGCTCATGGATGTTCTTGTCGTTCATCTTGAGGGTTATGATCTGCTGGTTTATAACATTTATCTCACCCTCTGCGCGCTCCTTGGCAAGTCTGCCCTCATGAATCTCGTTTTTGGATGAATCAATAACAGAATTGAGCTGCTCTATCGTGTTTTCAATCTGCTCGTACTCTTCCTTTGTCTGTTCGTAGAGATTCCTATTTTCTTCAATGTCATCATTTACGATCTCAAGTCTTGCCTGATCACGTTCTAGATCAGCTCTGAGTTTTTCTATCTCAAGAAGAAATGCATTGACATCAAGATTTTTCAGTTCGGATTTGAAAGCAAGATATTTTCTTGCCGTCTCAGATTGTTCCTTGAGGGGACCGACCTGCTTTTCAAGTTCCTTTAAGATGTCATTAACTCGGCTCAGATTGTCTCTCTCAGCTTCAAGAGCCTTCTCTGTTGCCGCTTTGTTCTTCTTGAATTTAACGATACCGGCCGCTTCGTCAAAGAGCTCACGGCGCTCCTCCGGTTTACCGTTAAGTATCTTCTCTATCTGACCCTGTCCGATGATCGAGTATCCCTCCTTACCTATACCAGTATCAAAGAAAAGGGAGTAGACATCCTTGAGTCTGCTCACGGTTCCGTTGATAAGATACTCTGATTCTCCCGACCTGTATACTCTTCTGGCAACAGTAACTTCGCCGTAATCTATAGGAAGACTGTGGTCGCTGTTGTCAAGGGTTATCGCAACATATGCGGATCCCTGAGGCTTACGGAGCTGTGTTCCGGAGAAAATGACATCCTCCATCTTAGAGCCTCGAAGGCTTTTAGCACTCTGTTCACCGAGAACCCATCTGACAGCATCGGCGACATTACTCTTGCCGGAACCGTTAGGACCGACAATACATGTGATGCCATGATTAAATTTAAATACTATTTTATTGGCAAATGATTTGAAACCATTTACCTCTATACTCTTTAAATACATATGTTAATCCTGCTTTTTTCTTAATTGTAACAATGTCTTATATGCGGCCATCTGCTCAGAGGTCTTTCTGTTGGGTCCCTCACCTCTGGCTGTGACTTTGCCATTGATAACCGCATCTGATACAAATATCTTGCTGTGTTCCGGACCTCGCTCCTCTATAAGTTCATAGCTGAGCTGCCTGCCATGCTTCTGGCAGAATTCCTGAAGCGTTGATTTTGCATCGTAAAAGAGAGATTTTGTCTCAACGTCATCGAGAAGAAATCTGTGAACAAACTCCTTTGCAGGTTCAATGCCCCCATCGAGGTACATGGCGCCAAGAACCGACTCAAAGAGATCACACAATATTGATTTTCTCTTTCTGCCTCCGGTCAGTTCCTCCCCCTTGCTGAGACGGACATAATCCCCGTAGCCCAGACTCTCAGATATCTGAGAGAGGGTAAATTCACATACCAGGCTCGCCCTGAGTTTTGTGAGTCTGCCCTCCTCGTACTCTTTCTTTTTTAGAAAAAGGTATTCACTCACGATATATTCCAAAATTGCATCACCCAGAAATTCCAATCTTTCATAGGAATCTGTCTTATTTACTTTGAGTTCGTTGGCAAATGATGTATGTGTCAATGCTGTGATAAGCAAATTTATATCTTTGAACTGGTATCCGATCTTTTTTTCAAGTTCATCATAATTTCTATTCATGCCTGCCATTATGCCTGTTCCTCACTGATCTTTTCAGCAATCTTGGCATTTACACCGGTCTCACTGAAACTTATACACTGGAATATAGCACTCTTAACCTCTTCGTTGTGTGAGTTACCATGAATCTTTACCACCAGGCCTTTGAGACCTAAGAGAGGTGCTCCACCCTTTGTCTTGGCATTGAATCTTTCTTTGAGTTCGCCGAGTGAACCCTTTATCAGCGCTCCACCTATCTTAGATTTAAATGAAGACATAACAGCCTTCTTGATCTCACCGAGAAGCATCTTTGCAAGACCCTCATAGAGCTTTAATATGACATTACCCACAAATGCCTCACACACGATGACATCGGCTGCGCCGTTAGGTATCTCACGGGCTTCTATGCTTCCTATGAAATTGATATCCTTGCACTCTTTGAGAAGTGGATATGTCTCTTTTACGAGGGCATTGCCCTTCTCCTCCTCATCACCAATATTGACTATCGCAACACGTGGCTTTTCAATCTTTTCGATATTCTCCATATATACTGTACCCATCTTGGCAAACTGAACGAGATGTTCTGGTCTGGCATCAACATTCGCGCCACAGTCTATGAGCAGTGAATATCCCTTGGTTGTAGGGATGAGCGGTGCAAGAGGTGATCTCTTAACACCCTTTGATCTTCCTACAATGAGCTGACCTCCGGCAAGTATAGCACCTGAGCTTCCGGCTGATACGATAGCATCAGCCTCACCGTTTTTAACCATATTCATACCAACTGTGAGTGATGAGTCCTTTTTGCTTCTGATAGCCTGTACTGGTGCATCATGACAGGTTATTTCCTCTGTGCAGTTCTTTATCTCGATCTTGGAAGTGTCGTATGTATACTTAGCAAGTTCGCCCTTTATCACAGCCTCCTTACCGGTAAGTATTATATGAGCTTTTGCACCTTCATTTACAGCCTCAACAGCACCTCTGATTATCCATTCAGGTGCATAATCTCCGCCCATAGCATCTACAACTATTCTTGTGTCTCCCATATCTGATTCTCCTTTTTGTGTATCAATTATCACAAACAAATTGTTTCGTATTTATATATGATGCGTCATACCCTGCACAAAAAATCTAAAAAAGGGCATAAACACACAAAGTCATTATATATTTCCATAAAGTCAAAGTCAAATGATTACCAAAACAAAAATAAAAACATGGTACATAGAATAAAAATTCCATATACCATGTTCAGACTGTATAATTTTAAAACAGTTAGCCTCTTATTATGTAACGTCTGTTATAATAAATATCAATTCCTCCTCCATGGAAGTACTCCTGAATGTTGTGTGTAAGTTTTCTGATAAACTCAAGACAAGCCTTCAGAATAGTGTCACACTCAATCTTATCATATCGATTACCTCTTTCCCCGTTGTAAACCATCCATCCTACATCATCAGATTGTATACAAACAGCAGCTTCCTGATATCCACCAATGTGATAAGCAGTGCATGGAAATCTCTTTTTTACTACTTTGTCTAAAGCAGCCAGATATTTTTCTGAATCCATAAAAATTCCCCTTTAGTAGATAACCGTCTTCTCATTTCAAGGTGATTGACTGCATATTTTATAACGCTATGCTGTTTTTAATACTTACTTTCCTTTTACTTTTCTCAATGATATTATCTCTTATCGCTTTATCCCTTCATTGCTTTTACATCACGTATTTTCCTTTTGAAGAAACAAAAACTGGATTTGATTCTTCAAAAGATTTTGGCGCCCGATAGGTTTCGGCTGGCAAATATCTTATAATTATGGCTTTCTAATAAGTTCAGTATGCCATCTATTCAATACTTATAACCTAGTCATCGGCAAATAATATCGAATTCTTTATAGAAATTCTGGAAAAGAATAT
>OLSQ01001151.1_pt1 | contig 22756 bp, 22 predicted proteins | sample 1672561 | NCBI WGS metagenome assembly OLSQ01 (sample SAMEA3136699, study PRJEB25190) | human gut metagenome | biome: human gut; feature: human-associated habitat; material: faeces | place: Austria | collected 2013
CAACTGCCTGAGTTCAGGCGCACGACTGACAACAGCATCCTCGGCATCATGCTCTTCAATCTCTTCCTGGACTTCGTTCATCATGTCATCGAAGTCAGGTTTCTGCTCGTCATCTTCGATGAGCTCTTCTACATGTTTTGTTCTTCTCATTGATATGTGGGATTTGTTTAACGGTGGAATGAACGTCTTTTCTGCGGTGGCTTGCACATGGCATGAGCCATCTGGAGGCAACGGCGAGCCCGCTCACGCTCGTCTTCGTCATCATCCTTACCCCAACCAGAGGAAGGAGCAGAACCACCACCGCCACAAGATTCGGACACGGTTGTTGCTGCATCAATCATATCAAGGAAGAGAAGCATACCTACATGAGAAATGTCCTCTCTTGATGCAGTCATATCAGAATCAGGAACCTGAACCTCATTGAGGAAGATGTCCTTGACCGTGTTCGGAATATAGATTCTCTTCATTTCACCGCCAACATTGACATTGAAAGCAGTCTTGGTAGCAACTGGCAATGGCTTAGAATTGGACTGGGTAGGTTTCGTTGTCTGAGCAACAGGGCGAGCAGGGCGAGCCGGAGTTGCGGAAGGTGAAACTGGCTTCATCTTAACCTGAGTAGGCTTAGGATGCATCTTCTTCCAAGTGGCTTCAAGCTGTGATACCATGAATCTTCGACCGATGGCAGAAGCCTTGAACACTGAGGCATTCTTGCCGATGGTGTAGCCCACAAGTTTGCCGTTAGTAGTGTCATACCTTGGATTGACCTCATAGCCCCTCATGCGAAGCATATCAAAGTAACGGTCAATGTCGAAACTATCCATCTTCTGAAGGGTATATTCGCAAAACTCCGCTATATCTTGTTGGCGCATTTCACGAACCTCCTGAGGTTGCTCCCAACCATGCCTTGCATTGATTATTTCCGCAGCCCTCATTGCTCTGATGTGAACATCGTGAACATCATTGGTCTTGCCGTCATTATCCACACGGCAACAGTCAAGATGCAGGTGTAAGGTTCCAGACTTGGAATCTCGATGCAAGGCTGCAACACTCATAGAATTGCGGAAATTGGTCTTGACCTTTTCCTTGAAACCCTTGGGTAAAAGTCCGACTGAATCCAAAGCATCCAAACCTTCATCAGCGAGGTTTGCCCAGTCATCCAAGGTGTAGTTCTCAGACTCTTCCTTGGATGGGGAGAGTACAAACGTGGTCATGAAGCGTTCCAACTTTCGCCCAACAGTCCTGTCCTGTTGATGCAACTGGCAGTGATGCTTCATCCGATACCAGATTTCAGTGGCATCGAGATAGTCAGGCATGTGGTTTACCTTGACCACGGTTGCATTCTCCTTCTCCATTGCGTACCTTGCGGCATTGCCGCCATAGGCTACTGGTCTTGCGAGTATAATCATTCGTCTTCTTGAACTTTGGTCAGTACAGGAGAAGTAAGGTTGTCTTCAATGCTATACCAGTGTTTGATGAGACGTTCGACGGCTTCAATCCACCACTTCATGAACGTTGCAGATCTGAACATCTTCTGCTTTTCCTCGGGTGAAGCATCGTGCAACTTACTGCGGACTTTTATCAAATCGGTACGTGCCTCAGTCAGAGAGTTCAGGGCTTTGCTCTCTTCTGGAGTGAGTCGCTGACGTGGGTGATGCTTCTTGCCAGTCTCAACGAGATACTTGCCTATGCTGATACCACATTCCTTAGCGAGTCTTTTCAGCTCCTTCCAGTCCTTATCGGTACAGCGGAAGGAATGCACCCTTGTGGGTGTCTTCTTGATAATCTTCTTTTTCTTAGCCATATCTTTGAATATGATTAAAGGGATGATAATAAATCAGTTAAAAAGAAGGACAAAGGTCTGCGAGCCTGCGAGTAGCCCGAGAAACTTTTAGGACTGCATAAATTTGGTCACAAATAATGTAGTACAAAAGGATTTCTCGAAAAGTACCTCTTAAAAATCGGTCCTTTTACCTACTAAGTTCCCATCAGGGCTTAGAAGGTCGTTTCGGCTTGCCGTATCGTCCTGTATCGGTAAACGTCCTTTGGGATGGTTTGGCGGTGCAGGTCGCATTCCTGAGTCCTCAGACGGCTATTTGTTGCCGTTCTGGTTGTAGTAGCCGTTAGGCTTCTGATAGCCGTTGAAAGGCGGTCTCTGATTGCCGTTAGGCTGTTGTGGCTGCTGTCCTCCTTGGTTTGGTGGAGTCTGCTCGTTCACCTTCCCTTCATTCTGCTTGCCATCGGCTTCACCTTGGGGCGAAGGGCTGTCAGCAGACTGAGGGGAATTGTTTTCAGGAGGTGATGGTGATTTGTTGCCATCTGCTCCAGACTTACCCACATTGCCACTATCATTAGATTGTGGTGATTGGTGCGACACATTGCCAGTTGTCTGAGGATTGTTGCCCTCGGCAGAGTCCTTGGATTTGTCATCGGCAGAAGCAGAACCTTCCTTGTCCTTCTTCTTGTCATCAGGATCCTCAGTGATGATGACCTTGGAGGCAGGAACTTCCGCATGGATGATTGCCGTACTGTCGTTATTGCGCTTTAAGGCAAAGGCATTCGACACGAACTTGGCATCCACATACCAACCTGAGAGACAATGAAGGGTGTAGATGCGGTTATCTTCCACTTCCTGAGAAGAGAAAATGCCCACAGCCTCCATAGCATCCAACAGCTTAGGAACCGTCTTGCGGTCTTTGTCCCAGAGTTTGGCAAGTTGGGTATTGTCAACCATAACCTGACCTGCCAAGATTTCTACCTGCTTGGTCTTGCTGATTTGCACAAGTTTTGGAACTGGCTCGGCAAGATCCACAAGCGACATGAAGCATTCCATACGGTCAATCTTGTACTTCTTGCTTCGAAGATGCTTCAACTGTTCTTCTGAGAAGGTGAAGCAACGATGTAACTTTTTATCGTCCATAGTCTATGATATTTGAAAAATGTAACCGAATAAAGGGAAAAGGAATTTGCCATCAAAAAGAAGAGAATCACTGGATAAGTTCAACCAGGGATTTCTTCATGTCATCATCAATGACTCGGTATCGGGCAAAAGCAATGCTGCCTTTGGCATGACCAGACATAGAAGCAACCAAATCAGGGTCTTTGACCATGCGGTAAAGATTACCGATAAAAGTCCTTCGTGCAAGATGAGATGTAGCCACATCTGAGATTGGCTTCTTCTCTTCCTGTCGTGTCTTTGGGTTAATCACAGTGACAACACGATTTACCTTGGCACGCTTCAAGATTCTACGGATAGCATCGTTGAACTTGAAGTTATAATGCTTGGGGAAGATTGGTTCATCATCACCATGGTCATGGCCATCAAGGATAGCCATAGCCTTGGGGATAAGAGGAACCCTTACAACAGCACCAGACTTGCCCTTGGTCTTGATGGGGATATATTCCAGAACACCGTCAATAATGTTCTTGGGGGTGAAGGTCACAAGATCACTATGACGGCAACCGACCATGCATTGAAACACGAACATATCACGGTACTCAGCAAGTTCTGCATCATCCGCGAGGTCTGCATCCAGAACTTGGTCACGCTCCTGAATGGTCAGGAAATATGGAGTGCCATAGAGAGCCTTGGGCATGTCATATCCAAAGAAGGGGTCATTGTTTGTGACTCCCTGCTTTCGTACCCAGTTGCACACGGTTCGTAACATGGTCATGTTAGTGACGATGGTATTCATAGATATGTCATAGTCAGAAGACAGGAAATCCGCAAACGCACGAAGATCATCGGCAGTCATGCTGTCAATGTTCATCGGGTGTTTGTGTTCATCCTCAAAGCGAGTAACCTTGTCAATCAGGCATCGGGTGTTACACTCCTGATGCTTGCCAAAATGCTTGTTCCGAAGGTATCTCTCTGCCCAGATGACAAAGGATTTGCTTACCGCCATGCCACTGCCCATGCAATAGGCATTGGGGTGGTGATAGGCAAATATCAGTCGTCTGAGCCAGTCGGAGTTTGCTCCGATATAGTATTCCCTGGTTATGATACCTGTAATCTCCTTGACCTGTGAGTCAAAGAGGTTTCTGGTATCGTCATCCACAAGATTGACACGGCTCTTGTAGCCCTGTCGTTCTTGGCTCCAGTGATTGGGATTGATTTGAAGTTCGCTTGCGCACTTGACATCAAGCCCTTTGTCACGGACACGGAAGTACACCGAAGCACGGCTGTCGAGGTCGTTCTTCGATGTATCTTTCTGACGTATATAAGCGGTAACTCTCATTGATATGTCTATGATATGACAAAAGGGAAAGAAGAAACTATCTGCGGAAATGCAGGTGACGATGCTCGGGATAGTCCGAAGCAATGTCCTTCAACTGCTGTTCAAGTCGCTCGTTCTGATATGGAGTGAGCGCATGGATAGCCTTGATGCAGACACTCTGAACAAGCAGGGTTCGTCTGCCGATGGTCGCTTCATTGTTGATGCCCTTGTTGGCATGTGAAATCTCGCACAGTTCATTGAAGGCATCCTTCATACTGTGATAGCCTGTACCATCCTTGGCATAGGTAACGGCAAGATTGGCTACCTGAGCCAGTTTGTCGTTGTACTGCTGTTGATTGAAATCCTGATTCATATACTCATTGATTAGTGGTTGGCAAGTTCATTAAGCTTCTGGGCTGCAGCCTCCTTGGTCTCAGTCTCAGACATGTTGCGGTTCTGACGCATCCACTTCAGAAGTTCAGCCTTCTCAAAGTAGATGAGTTTGCCGTTTGGACGGAAGAAAGGAAGCTCATGGCGGTGAGTCATCTTGTAAAGACTGCTCTTTGAAATGCCCATGAAAAGGGCTGCTTCTTCAAGTGTCAATACCTCCTTGGCTACGTTGAGAGTGTTCTCCAGAACCTCGATGCGATGCTCAAATGACTCTACCTTCAAAAGAAGAGTCTCGTTGTCAATAGTCTTATTCATATTCTTGATATTTAGTTGTTTATATTATCCTGACTGCTTTGTTTTGAGATAGCAAGCCCCTAAAGGTAGTGGAAACCACTACCTTGAATCAGGGCACTGCTTTTGATGAAATGAAACTGGTTGTTATCCTGAATCGGCTCGTTAGCCGTTATTCGTTATCCTGTATATCTATGACCTTGCGAGGGTGCGTGTTGGTCGCTGCCGTTCGCTTGGTTCGTGGAATCTTCTTGTTCTCGGTGTGTGGCTTGCGACTCCTGAATACAGTCTTGGTATTGGAGATAGCCTTGACCTTTTCCTCAGTCAGCACGTCTGCATAGACTGCGGTTGATTTGAGCGACTTGTGACCCATGAGTTTCTTGGTGGTCTCGATGTCACCAGTTGCCGCTTGGATCAAAGTGCCAAAGGTATGTCGGGAGGTATGGAAGGAAATGTTCTTTGTGATACCTACCTTCTTGGCTATTCGTTTAAGAGCTGCATCCACATTGGCATGGGCTGGAAGGTGGAAAACCTTGTCATCCTTCTTGGGTGGCATCCATGCTTCTGCGGTTGAGCAGATTGGGACGGCATTGAGTTCCTTGGTCTTCTTCTGGACGATTACAAGGGTGTTCGTTGCCTCGTTCCTCATGATGTTTGACCATCGCAAAGCCCTTATGTCGCTGATGCGAAGTCCTGTAAGGCAAGCAAAGCCAAATGCCAACTGGGTTTCCCTGACTCCGTTTGTCTCTTCTGATGCCATGAAGAGTTTGAGTTCATCGGGTGTAAGGTACAGCTTGTGACCAGACTTTGGCTTGGAGATAGTGTCTTCCTTCTCCAACTGATAGAAGGGGTTTGCCTTCAACTTGCCAGTCTTGACAGCCTTGTTGAATACTGCGACAATGCGTTGTTGCATGTTCCGCAAACTGGCATTGCTCAACGGCTTTGCCTTGACTCTCACATACTTCTGAGGTACATAGTCATTCTTCAGCCAAAGAAAGAATGCTTTGAACCATGTCTTATCAAACTTCATCAGAGTGATGTGCGGTCTGCGTTTGACTTTCAGAAACTCCTTCATGCGTTCCTGAAGGTATTGGGTCTGCTCGACAGTCCTTTTTGAGTATTCAGAATTGCCGTCCATCCACTCCATGTAAGTCTGGATCCAGTCAATGACTTCGGGTGAGTCATCGTTGGGAATGTCGGGAACGACCATCAAGTGACCTTTCTCGGGAATGGTCTCGGGATGAAGGATGCGCTCGGCACGAATCTCCTGCGCACGTTTCAAGGTAGCCTCGTTGCGTTCCTTTGTCTCTTGGTTAATCTCAGGGATTAGGTAGAGGGAAAGGAACTCAAACTTGCGCTTGCCATTCTCATAGATGTCAAGATACAGGCTCTTGTTGTCGTTTTCAAGGTCTTTTTGTCTGAGTGTGATGGTCATATCAATGAATTGTTATAATTGGTTATACCACTGGGGTGAAACACCACCCTGGTTTATCAAAGGGGGTGATTTCAAGTCACCTCCCTTAACTCCTTGAAGGGGGTACTTTCAAAGTACATCCTTTACTTGAACATTCCATCAATGAGGTTGATGGCTTCCTCCTTCTTCTTATCTACGATTTTCGCATAGATTTCAGTGGTCTGAATGTTGGTGTGACCCATCAACTTGCTTGTGGTGAACAGGTCTGCGCCAAGTGTCAGCATCATTGTGCCGAAGGTGTGACGTGAACAGTGGAAACTGATGTGCTTCTCTACACCTGCTGCCTCTGCCCATTTGCGAAGGGCTCTGCCTATGACGGTCTGAGTCGTTGGTATATCAAAGAAGGGAGTTGTTATTCCCTTTGGTTTTGGTAACCAACGCTTTGCCTCTTCCGAGAGTGGGATGATGACAGGTTTCTCAGTCTTCTGCATTTCCATGTCAATGTACTCGCCCTTTCCGTCAGGAGTCTTGAAGATATGAATCGGTGCAAGCTTGTACATGTCACTGAGTCGCAATCCAGTGAAACAAGCAAAGATGAAGGCTTGCTTGACCTCTGGGCGATAACTGTCGGTTGCCATGAGGGCTTTAAGTTCCTCAATGGTAAGGTATTCCTTCTTGCCATCCTTGGGCTGAATGCGCTCCTTGGCATCCAGTTCCTTCATTGGATTGTTTCGGATGATACCTTGACGGACGGCATTGTTGAGAGTAGTCGAGAACATACCGAGGTAACGGCTTGCCGTGTTCTGACTGATAGGTCTTGGCTCAATGTACTTGCAGTGTGAGTTTGGGAAGGTGCGAAGGAACTTCACATACCCACGGCAGAAATCAGCATTGACCTCTTCAAGGGTGATGAAGGTCTGATTGGACTCTTCAAGATATTTCTCCACGGTGTGAAGCATTTCAACACGACAATGGAGGGTTGACTTCTTGGTGCTGACTCCACCTTCACAATACTTCTTGATCCATCCTGTCAAGAGTTGTGAACCCTGCTTGACGGTTTCCCAGTCTTGCACTCCGTGACCATGGAGAGCCTTGATGCGCTCTGCCTTGATACGTTCTGCGAGTGCCATCGTTTCCTTGTTCTGCTCCTTGCAGAGTGGATTGACCTCAGGAATGATGTAGAGTTTCAGATACTCATACTTCCTGACTCCCTTCCAGTAGATGTCAAGATAGATACTCTTGTTGCCATCTGCAAGAGGTTTGAGACGAATCTTTATCGGCTCCTTCAGTTTGACTTGTTTCTTTGGTCTTGCCATGCTTGTATATTTTTTATTGGTAAATTACTCCCGAAAGAAGGGAAAATGAATTTTGCAGAGGGTCTGCGAGGTTTGGGCTTTTCGGATGCTGATATATTGTTTCCGCATCGTGATTATGTCCGAATTAGCATGTGCAAAGATATGAAAATCAAGTCATATATGAGAAACAAATCAGAAACAAAAATCATTTTATTATATCTTTTTAAGAGTCGGTTGAGCAAGAATCGGAAAATTCAAAAATTCACTTATTCGCTTGATACTAAGCACTTTATCTGTCACTTCCTTTCTTATCCTTTCCAACCAATTTTGGAGGACTAAGATATTCTTGACATCCTGCTCCTCGTTGTTCATGGCTATGTACACCGAAATTGCACCGACAATTGCCACTATACCGGCCAGGGCGTAGCACAGGTTGACGACGTAGGGCACGTACTTTACCAGCTCGGAGGCGACTTCCTCCAAGGCACTGGTACCTGCATCATAGCCTGTTCCCGCCAGTTCCTGAGCGAAGGCTCCGGCTGGGGCAAGGGCTGCAACGACGGCTCCCATGGCCATCAGCTTGGCACGATGGCTTGCGTTTGACACTCTGGTCTTCACAGAAGTGCAGACCTGAAAAAACTTTTTCTTCATTGGCTTTCCAATTTTTCTTGTTTTACATTCGGTTCTTTTGTTTCTATCTTGTCGCGATTAAATAGTCTAGAATATGAAGTTCATGTCCTGATAGCCGAAAAGGGCTGGCATGACGACGGAGGCTCCTATCATGAAGAGGATGCCACCGAAGAGGATCATGACACTCTTGGTGATGTCGTGCTCGTGGTAGTTCATCTTGATGTATATCTGCAAGGCTGAGATAACGACCATGATTCCTGCCACGGCATACAGTATCTCCACCACATAGATCATCACCGTCCCCACGAAGGTGGTGGCCTCGGCAAGTCCGTCAGCACCCCAGGTGTAGTCCACTGAACCGCACCGTGCATAGGCACTTTGTATGCCTATGGCCATCAGCAACGCTGGCAGCAATAGCCTGTATGTGTTAACACTTGGTGTACTCATCTTTATATGCGATATTGCCTTCTTCACGCTTGCCGCGCATCATCGCTGCAAGCTGGGCGGGTTCCATGAAATTTCCATTGGGGATGTTGTCAATCAACTTGGTGTTGACGCTGTTCAGCGTTTCTTCAACCTTTGTGTCGGTAGGCTGGCCTACGATGGACGTGACTCCGAACTTCGGCAGCGCCAGGTCGGGGTCAAAGGCTTTGCTGATGTCGTCATCCTGCTCTGCTGTGTCGGTCAGGGTGAGGGTGTCGCTGAATGGTACGGTGGTGATGCCGTTTTCTTCGTCATCATCATCGGTGTCATTATCATTGTCTTCTTCACCTTCTTCTACATCGTCTTCGCTCGCTTCGTCTGCTTCTGACTGGGATGCAGAATCTGTATTGCCTGTTTGCTCGGAGCTTTCGGTCTGTCCGGTTTCTTCCTGTCCTGCCTCTTCGATGCCTTGCTGCGCTTCGGACGCTGATGCCTGTTCGGCTTCCGTTCCTTCTTCTGCAGAGGGGTCAATAGCTGGTGCCACTTCCCCACCATCGTCATCACTCATGCCGCCTTCGGGATTTTCATCTTCATTTCCCTCCGTTTGGCCTTCTCGGTTGTCAGAGGTTGCATCTTCGGGGGCTTCCTCGGCTGGACGCACGAGTTCGGTGGCTTCAGCGATATTGAAATTGCCGGTGAACGGGTCTTCGGTAACGGTCTTGGGCATGATGGCGGTCTCTTGCGACTCTTGGTCGTTATCCATGCTGATGGTCTCAGTCTGGTTCTCCGCACCTTGGGGTTTGGCGTGCATGTCCATGGTGATTATCGTCGCATAATAGAGGATGTATGCGATGTTCAGGACGATGGCGTAAATTATGAATGGACTCATTGTCATTTTGCTTTTTTGGATGAAACTTCGTGATTTGCAGACACAAAATTACCCTGGCAGAATGGCAATATTTATAAATGTAGGTGGATAACAGCCTTTAGGATAGCTGGTTGGGGTGATTGGTTCTAACAACAATGTCGGTTAGAACCAAGGATGTGTGTTTTTCGTCTTTTCTCGGGGTGCTGAAAACATAAACGGCAGGGTGTTTCACAACAGCCTGCCGCCACGACATAATTATTGAGTTGCTAAACACAATTCATTATGAGAATGTCGCTTCGTATGATGTGTAACTAGTTGTCTTTCCTGTTTAGAAGAGGTCTTTGAGGTTCTTCTTGGAGTCTTCTTCTATCTTTCCATGCTTGCGCTCATAGGCCGTGATGGCCTTGCCGAAAGCGGCTTCTACCACATCTTTAATCTGCAAGCCTTCCCGCTTGGCGATGATACGCAGCTTCTTCATCTGCTCGGTCTTGACGATGGTGCAGAAACGCTCTACCTGCTTTTCTGTCTCAAACTTCTTCTGCTTGGCTCTGGCATTGCCGGCCTTGGGCTTCTTTGCGGGGGTGCTTGGGGCATTAGCGGATGTCTCTTGCTGTATCGGTTGTTTGTCCTCTGCCTCATTGGTGCGTGTGAGTCCTGAGAACAATGCGTCCAGACGATTGTTGTCCATATCGTTTCCTCCTTTCTTTATTGTATGCGGGCCAGAAACTCTTCCGTGAACTGGATATAGTCCTTGGCTCCGTTGCTGCTCTTGTCATAGTCCACGATATTTCTATTCTCCAATGGGGCTTCTGCCAGCCGGATGTTCTTGCGGATCTTGGTGTCGAAGACCTGTTCGCCCAAGGCTTCGCGCAGTTTCTCCTCGATGCCTTTCGACAGTTTGCTGCCTTCCCATCGGGTGATGAGTATGCCGCTGACCTTCACCAACGGATTGAGCTTGCGCTTTACCATATTGATGAAATCGGTAATCATGGTCAGTCCCTTGAAGGGCAAGACCTCTGAAACGAGAGGGATGATGATGTCGGTGGAGGCGGTGAAGGCATTGAGGGTGATGAGACCCAGAGAGGGTGGGCTGTCCAAAAGGATGTAGTCGTAATGGTCGCTTACCTGCGTCTTCTCAAGAACATCCTTCAAAACGCTCTCCCTGGCAATGGCGGTGGATAACTCCACATCTATCATGGCCAATGTCAATGAGGCGGGGACGAGGTGAAAATTGTCGGTGATGGCGACAGTCGGCAAGGTGTCTGTCCTGCCGGTCAGGGCTTCGTAAATAGTGGCTCCCTCAAAACTTGGAACCAACGAGGTGGTGAGATTGGACTGGGCATCCAAGTCTACAACTAATACTCGATAGCCTTTCTGAGAAAGGATGCTGCCTAAGCTGGCAACGGTGGTGGTCTTGCCGACGCCTCCCTTATGGTTAGCGACAGCGATGATTTTTGTGTTCATATAGCTCAATTGATTGTTATTATGTCGATTTTTTGATTGGGCATTCCTTTGTTGGCAACTTGACTTGGTAAACTCCGTAATAAAAAATTACTTTACCCCATTTTGTGGGGCAATTTTCCGGGAATTATACCATTCTGCGACCTGCTGGTTGGTGGTTTCAACAACCCTTGGTCTCGGGAAAAGGGACGCAAGGGCTTTCTTGCCTTCCTTGGTATTCGGGAACGAAAGAGCGGGGATGCCACCGAGATAGGTGATTGGACAGTCGTCTTTCTTTGCCGCAGTCTCAACTTCTGCACCATAGACCTCAATGGTGTCGGTATCGACGAAACGCAGGCAGGTGACGGAGCCGTCCTGGACATTGCCTCCGCAGAAATGGAGATAGGCCAGCTTGGCTTCTGCCATATCGTCCTTCATCGTGTCATCTACTGGCTGATAGGCATTTTTAGACACCGCCTCGACATGGAACATCACGGGATGCTCGTTGGTCATGGTGTCCAGATGGAGTAACTGACCGATACGGCTGTGTATCTTGTCATCGGTAACGACTTCCTTGCGGAAGGCGGGTTCCTGGGCGCTGCCGGTCTCTTCCTTAGCGGAAAGGATATAGCCATTGCGCACCCGTTCAAGGGTGAAGATCAATGGGAAAATTGTATTCTGTGCTGCCATAAGCGTCAATATTAGGGTTCGTCGGGTTTGAGTTGTTCGCCTTCTTCGGACAACACCAACAGGTTGATGTCGTAGTTGTTGCAAACGGATTGGTAGTCAAAGGCAAGGGCTCGCTCCTGGTCGAAGAGCAGGGTGGAGTTGCCGCCCTCGGTGGCGCGCCGTGTGGGCTTGCCGGTCTCATCCATGACGTAGAACTTCAAAGGAGAGGTGGTCTTGCCGAAATAGTCGGAGGTGGAGATGAGATAGGACAGCAAAGACTCGTCGGAAATGAGTATCTTGCCCTCTCTCCTGGCTTGCATATTGGCCTTGGCGATGCATATCTTCTCTCTGACAAAGAGGATGTTGCGGGGTGCCTCAAAGTCCAAGGTCTTGCGTTCCTTGTTCTTGGTGGAGATTTTCAACTTGCTCAACTGGCAGACCTTATAGTCCTGGCCCTCCTTAATCTCACCCAACTGGCGCGACTTGGAGAACATCGACCAGAAGATGGCTATCTCGTCGGTGCTGTTGCACAGGCTGTGCTGGTACTTCAAGCCCTCAATGCAGATGTCGTGGACTTGCTGCTCGGAGAAGGTAAGTTCCTCTGCAACAGGATGCAAGCAGTAGTAGGTAGCCAGCATCATCGCCCAGTTGTTGATGAAACGCTCACCGATAGTGCAGTAATCGACCTCGCTCTTGATCTCTTCCAAGGCTCGCTTCCAGGCGCTCATCCATCCGGCATTGAAATTGTCGCGATACCGCATCATGCCTACGGTAATATTGGTGGGGCACATATTACGCAACTTCATGAACTGCTGATACCTGTCGGTCTCTTCCTTGGTGCGCTCACTGCGCTGGGATTCCAGAAATATCAGCCTGCTGAAGAGGGCGATGTCGATGGTGGGCATCTCCTGGCCGGTGAGGACAACACCGCAGGCGATATTGGTGGACTCACGACGCTCGCCGTCGGCGGAACGCTTGGTGCGTCCTGCACTGTCGTAGATGCCTTTCAGAAAGTCTATATGCTTCTTGCTCAGCGAGTTTTTGTATTCGTCGAAATGGACAATCATATTGCTGACCTCGGCACACTTGTCACCCATGGCATAATAGGTGGTGCTCTCCAGATTGGTGACCTCGGGATTGCGCTGGAACAGACAGACCAAAGACAATGCGAACTCGGTCTTGCCTGTGCCTTTCTTGCCGTAGATATTCAGCATGGGGAAAGAGCGGGTGCTGTCAGTGATGATGTCCCTGAACAGGGTGGCAAGATAGAAGCAGATGGCCACAATGCCGTTGTTGCCATACAGCTCATGAAGCAGGGTAAAGTACTCTTCGGCAGAGACTTCCCTCTTGGGCGCATGGATGAAACGGCGCTCGTTGACAAAGGCGGTCTTGTTGCGCTTGTGGATCTTCGACAAGGCGGGAAGGTAGAAGTTCTCGTTATCGAGACGGATCATGCCGTACTCGTCAACGGGCTTCCACTTGCCTTCATAGACGATGCCATTGCAGAAGGCATAGAAGCCTCGCTCGCCGGTGTTGTTCCAGCCCAATTGGGTGACGCGCTGCGCCTCCTCGGTCTTGCCATAGATATAGGCTTTCAGCAGTTCATATTTTTCCTGTTTCTCGAAGAAACGGAAATCGCCCTTGCCCTCTATCTTCTCCTTGAAGCGGTCGAGCTTGGTGACATCAGCCTGTTGCAGTTCGATGGTTTTCTTGGTGCGTGACTCGTTCTCCAGCTCGAAGATACGGCTGGGCTTCTCGTCGTCGGCAATGAGGAACAACGGTCTGATAATGAAGTTGGTCCAGTCCCGTTCGCGACCTTGCGGGTCAACATCGTAGTAGTGGAAGCCCTTGCGGTAGAAGTGGTAGCCTTCCAGCTCTTCGGACTTCTTGTTGGCCTGGCGGCGTTTCTGCTCCTGCCGTCTTCTGGCGGCATCGGCCAGGGCTCCTTTCCAGACGGAGGCTTTGCGGTACTTGCCTTTGAGGTCTGAGAGCAAGGAGGCCTGGAGGACGTCGGACTGGATATTGACCAGGAGGTCACAGACATCGCAGATGACCTTCAGCTGGTCATCATTGGTGCTGTCGGCATCATAATGCTTGTCGGCATACCACAGGATGAAGTCCTTCTCGGTCAGCGTCTCCCAGCGTTGGAGGCTGGTGATATAGGAGTCGGCATCTTCTTTCTTGTTCCCTTCCTTAGGAATTTCTCTGACAGATACTTGGAAGCCCATCTCGGTGGCCAGCCGGCCATTGGCGAACACGAACTGCTCTCCTCGTCCGAACTGTTCTCCATCCTTGGGCGTGTCGCAGTCGGGGATAAAGCACAGGGTGCAGCTAAACTTGCTGAAATATGAGAGTTGCTCCTTGCTCCAGACACCGCCGAGCGTGGCGACGACATTGGCGATGCCAAGCGACTGGAGGCGCATCACATCGGGGGCTCCTTCGACAAGATAGACCTTGCCGATCTGTCTGGCTGCCTTCATAGCCACATCAATGCCAAAGATAGAGGTGCTCTTCTTGTAAATCAGGCTGTCACGGCCATTGAGGTACTTGACAGAGGCCTGCGGGTTAATGCTTCTGGCAGTGAATGTCTGCACGCGTCCCCAGCGGTCTCTTTGGGGGATCATCAGACGGCCACGGTAGAAGTCATAGTAGTGGCCGGGACGTGTGTCGTCCTCACCCAACAGTCCCATTTCGGCAAGGATCTGCAGGTTCAAGCCTTTCGACTTGGCATACTGGAGGAACTTGTTGCCATTCATCGGACTATAGCCCAATCCGAATGTACGGCAGAATTCCTTGTCCCAACGGCCTGTGCCGCTGTCGGAAAGCTCAGCGTAACGGCGGCAGGCGGCAGCTTCCTCACTCTCTGCTTCATACTGGCTGCGGAAGAAGTCTTGCGCGTACTTATTATACATATACATGGTTTCCGCACGGCGGTCTTTCTCCTCCTGCTCCGCAGAACGTTGCTCAAAGAGGTCGTTGGCATCTACATCAGGACAGTAGGTGTCAAGCAACCAGCGTACCGCATCGACGAAGCCAAGTCCCTGACACTCTTGCACAAAGGAGATAACATCACCACCTTTGCCGCAGCCGAAACACTTATAACGGTTCAAGGACAGGTCGAGCATCAGGGATGGGGTGCGCTCCTCGTGGAAGACACAGCAGCACTTCCTGCGATGCGTGCCGGATGACTTCAAGACCGTGCCTGGACTCAGATCAACAACGAGTTGCGCGATGTCCACCCTCGACTTGACCATGTCGATGTATTTGTCTTTCAATTTGTTCATTCTCAATTCATCGATTTAGTTGATGACTATCCACGCCATGTTCCCTTCTGGATGATATTGCATATCTCCTTGGAAACAATCGGCGACAATGGCTTGCCGGTGACGTTCCGCGCCCATCCGAGTATCTTCTGTTGCCAGGTGTGCGGGGCACCTCCGAGGTGGATGCTGAGAAACGCTGTGAAGCGTCCTTTCTCGCCATTGGAGAGCGACGAGTAGTAATTGGCGATTTCTGCTTTATCCATATTACCCAATATATTATAGTTAAATACTTTCAAAATACTTTGGCGGTTCAGATATAATTGTCTAATTTTGCATGCAAATTTATATCCAATTTTTGGAAGGGCAAAATTCCAGCCCAACGAAATGGGTTTAATTAGATAATATTAACAATCAAACAAAAAGAAGACTATGCTCGACGTAGAACTCATTGAGAACCTCTATAACGGTTTGGATAAGGAACAGAAAGAACGACTGATGGAGTTGGTGTTCAAGAAAAGCAAGCAGGGGATTACCTACTTCCGCCGCACCAACGACATCACTTTGTCGAAGTTGGAGATCATTGCTGACTTCTTCCACATGCCCCTGGATTATTTCCGTCTGGGCCATTCATTTAAGACGCAAAACTTTAATGGCAACAATAGTCAGTGCGGTAATGTGAACATCAACACCAATCTGATGGCTGAAAACCAGGGGCTGGCAAGAGAACTCGCCGCTGTGAAAGAAACTTTGGCCAAGATGGAGGATATGATCAAATCGAAGGACGAGGTTATCAAGGCCAAGGATGAAGTCATCACTATGCTCAAAATGCAGTTGCATCCTTCGGTAATCGCTCCCAGTCAGGTGGCGACAGAATAACGCTCCTGCTAATTTAGCTTAATTGATTGAGCAAATAACGCTTTTTGGCCATGGGTGAGTCAAACCTAATAGAACGGCAGTGTCTCTTAAAACAGTGCAGATACTACAACGGAGAGAGCGAACCGCCACGTTCGCTCCCGGATGGTTGTGCGTCTATGTGGTATTATGAACGGCACTGGGTGGATTGGTCGCTGAAAGGCGATTCCATGATGGATGAGTTCCAAAGAATGATTGAGGAATTCCATCTGGAGAGCAAAGATGGCGAAAATACACCACTCACCATGAAGGCCCTGCTTCTGAATCACTATCTTCATTGGGGTGGCGACTATGCTCCAATTGATGTTGCGTTAAAGGCTTTCGAGAAATGGTATGAGGAACACTACTTGATATGGCCTACCAATGAAGAGCGGAAAGCATATACAAGTCCCATCTTCGGCATCAGCCGTCACCGCATGGGTGTGGACGGTAAGGGTGTGACAACGCTCGTAACGTTTATGGGCTGTCCGCTGAAGTGCCGCTATTGTCTGAAAGACGTGTGCCATGAGCCCATCTATCAGGAGGATGGCCTAACATTGCGGCGTGGCATCCAGATGCTTACTCCTCAGCAGCTCTATGACATCGTAAAGCAGGACAATATCTACTTCCAGGCGACTGGTGGAGGTATCTGTTTCGGCGGCGGTGAGCCTACCATGCAGGCTGAGTTTATCATTGAATTCGCCAAACTATGCCCAACGAACTGGAAGATTACGCTGGAGACCTCACTGCGCTGCTCATACAACACCGTCAAGGCATTGGCACCATACGTGGACGAATGGATAGTGGACATCAAGACCATGAACGCCAACATATATAATAGGTACACGGGCGTAAGGTCGGCAGTGCTGCAACATCTGGAATGTGCGAGGCGGTTATTGTCACCCGATAAGGTGACCATCAAGGTGCCGCATATACCTGATTTTACTACCGATGAAGATGTGCAGGAAAGCATCAGGGAGTTACGAGCCTTGGGCTTTACCAACATCGTGGAATGTGATTATGTGAAACGGATTACCCGAACTAACGAGTAATATAATATTGATGATATGGACAAGGGAAAAGAAAAGTGTGAAATACTGAAAGCCATCCGCGCTTATGTAGCAGAGAAATATGGTTTGGAATACACCGCCACAGAGTGTACCCACAAGGGCGACTGCCCAGGCACTTGTCCCAAGTGCGATGATGAGTTGGCAGACCTTCAGCGTCAGTTGGAGGAACATGGTATTACTGATATTACTCAAGATGCTGCACTGAGCGAAATGGTAGAGAACTACCTCAATGCCATACGTCAAGACGAGAATGAGCCGCCACTCTTGGGTGGCATATCTGCGCTGCCTGAAGACAGACTTGTGGCAGAAGAAGGCATGCCCATGCCGCCGGAGCATATTGAACTTGAAGGAGACGTTCCTTCACCCATCGACCCCGAACCGGTATACGAGCGTAAGCTTATCCTGGAATGTCCTGTTGCAGGCATAGGTTTCCATGACATCGAGGAGATTTGGCATGAACTCTACGTGGGTGCCAAAATTGCTTTGGTACGTGAAGCCAAGAACAAGCACGACAAGAATGCTGTGGCAGTGGCACTACCTGGAGACTATGATGGTGACCCCGAAAACTTTGATTTTGACTTCATCCTTGGCTATATTCCGCGCAAGTGCAACGCAACCATTGCCGCCATGCTCGACAGGGGTTGGCAAGACCTGCTCGAAGCAGAAATCACCGAGCTGAAAGACCATGCACCGTACAACGACAAACTGCACATCGCCGTCTATATCCGCAGCAAGGAACCTATCCAACCCAAAGACGACCGACTGCATATCCTCGGCTTTGACGACGATGATTGGAAAGTCTTTACCGATGAGCTATGGGAGAAAGGCTATACCTACCAGCGTTGGGGTAAACTCCTGCCAGACGTGACCGACCTTCCCGAGGTGGGAGATTTGGTTGTGTTCATCCATCAAGAAGAAGACAAATCTATTATTTACCTTATGAAACTCATTGCCGAAGGCAACGAACTGGTGGAGCCCCTCCTCACGCATGATGAGGAACTCGAGTACATAGACGACTGCAATCCTTATGTGCTGACCGTCATCAAAGGCCCAATGACATTCATAGCCGACGATCTCGACTTCCTCGGCACGCCATGGGAAGGCCATTGCCGCCCAGACTTTAAACTGGAGAAAGATGCATCAGACAATTTGCTAACTTTATTGCAGGGCAAATCACAATAATACGAACATAGAGTTCGTTATATACATGTAGATTTGCATCAAAAATAAAAGTTATGCCGGCAAACAAGAATGCAATGACCCGATATAAGATACTCGACGAGCTTTTGAGCAGTCGGTATCATAACTATTCGCTTGATGATCTTACAGAAGAGGTCTGCAAGCGACTGGCTGACATGTATCCTGATACTGACGGAGTTGGTCGTCGGACTATAGAGAAAGACATCAATTATCTGGAATATGAAGGCCCGTTTTTGGTTGACATAGAAAGATATTCAGTAGCCAGCTACAATCCAGAAAAGCAAAAGACATACTCTAAGAGATGCTTGAGATATGCCAATCCGTCTTTCTCTATTTTTAAAAAGGAGATGACCAATGACGAAGAGTATCTCCTTAAAGAAGCTCTGTCTATGCTTGGGCAGTTTGATGGACTCCCAAATTTGGATAGCCTGGAAGGATTGCGATTGGGGCTGGGTGTACGAAATAACGATAGACGCATCATATCACTCTCCAAAAACCCTTTGGAAAACTCCAATCTGTTGGGAGAGCTGTTTACCGATATATCCCAAAAACAGGTGATAGAGTTGCATTATCACGTTTTTGCAAGACCTAATGAAGATTTGTACATCAACTTACATCCCTATTTGCTGAAAGAATATAATCGCCGCTGGTACCTTTTTGGTGCCGCGGAGAATGATGGCAAGCTGCTTAACTTCAGCCTTGACAGGATAGATAAATGCATTCCTCTTACATCGCACAAATACAAGGAATATGAAGGTGACATCAACGAACGATTTGATGATATCATCGGCGTGACATTGTTGGATGACAGTCCGGTGTATCAAATAATCTTTTGGGTCAACGATAAGTCTAAGGACTATGTCCTGACCAAACCACTCCACGACTCACAGCGCAAATTACCAGATACAAAGATCGCTGCATTGCGTGAAACATATTCCAATCTTGAAGGAGGAGTCTTTCTAAGGATAGACTGCAAGCGCAACTATGAGTTGATACGGGAACTCACAAGTTTCGGGAAAAACCTACTCGTTCTTGAGCCAAGGGTGATACAAGATGAAGTTTATAGACAAATTTCATCACTGAATGACGAATACGATAAACTGCGAACATAGAGTTCGAGCAAGTGCTATACCTTTGCATCGTTGAAAGAAAACAAATGGACTATGGACAAGATAGAGAAATTGAGTATAAACCAACACACGAAAGTGCTTGTCTCCGCTGAGGGGTATGACTTCCCAGCAGACAAAAGATTGCTCATTCCATTTACAAGTGGGGACAAAATAGGCTTTGTGAATGGAAATGGCGAGATTGTTGTCAAGCCACAGTTTACGATGTACTATGGAGAATGCTACTCAGAAGAAGACTTCATACGTGTAAGCGTAACGGAATCCTATGGGTTCCCCAGAAGTGGAGGGAAAGTCTCTACCTATCAACGTACAAAGTTTGGACTGATCAATTACAAAGGTGAGATGCTTTTGGATACAGTTTATCAGTCAATGGCGCCAGCCATCGGAAATAAGTCGTTATTCACTGTAGAGAAGGACTATAAGCATGGGGTCATCAATGCATTTGGCGAAATAATTGTTCCTTTCGGTACATATGACTGGATAGGCGGCTTCGACAGAGGATTGGCCCGGGTAAAAATCGGGAAAGCATCAAGTAACCTTGCAAACAGTGACAACAAATGGGGCTTGATAGATGAGCAAGGAAGCATTGTTTTGCCAGTGGAGTACAAAGCCATTTGGAATTTCTATGGCAAACCACAGTATTCTAACATTATAGTCACTACAGAAGATGGTATGAATAAAGTTTTGAAAGATTTTCTTGTAACAAAAGGGAAAACCGCAAAAGGGAAAGTGGAAGAGGTAAACGAATATAATCGCTGCAGCCATCTATACGATGATGACGACTATAGTTGTGATGATGACGACCGATGCGAACATTATGAAGAGTTTGCAGGTACCTATGCGCAAGATGTGGCGGGATACAGCGATGAAGACATCTATGATGCCTTTGATGGCGACCCTGAAGCGTATTGGAATATCGACTGAAATATAAACAAAGTACAGAATCACGAACATAGAGTTCGCATGGTCGCTGTACCTTTGCACCAGATAACAACAAAGAGTTCGTTGACAATCGGATAAGCGGATATAAATTTGATTCCGTCATGCGTGGCGAAAGCCCTGGCTCTTCGGAGACAGATTCGTATGATGTCTCTTTGACTCGAAAGAGGCACTGAGATAACAATGTTATATCGTAAACGTAGACTTAAGACATACAAGTATGTCCTTTCTATCGTGTAATGTTGTATATTTTAATGTTTATATGTTGTTTTATATAAAGAAATGACGCTCCGCATATTCCGATTGTCTTGACTCTTTTTAATATAGGACTAATGGACAAGAACGCAATAGCCTTACAGGCACGACAAATAGCTTCCAAGGAAGACTTGCTGGACCTTCTCAACCGCATGAAAATGGATGAGATGGCTGAATTCGGTATGGCTGATAGTTTTTATCCATTCACGATGAAGCACATCAACTACTACTGCAATCCCAACAATGTGTTTCACCGTTTCAAGCAGTTCAGCATCAAGAAAAAGTCAGGAGGCACGAGGCAGATTACAGCTCCGAGAAATCAGAGCTTTAGGTTGATGCTACAATATGTAAATGAGATATTCAAGTCTCTTTACGTGCCATCAGCCTATGCGATGGGGTTTACAGAAGGACGGTCGGTAGTTACAAATGCCAATATCCATAGAGGACAGAATTACGTGTTCAATATAGACTTGAAAGATTTCTTCCCGAGCATTGAACAAGCCAGAGTATGGAAACGTCTCCAGCTGGAGCCTTTGTGCTTACAGCAACCGGCAGCCAATTTGTTGGCTGGTCTGTGTGCTATGAAAGTATCGTCTGAAGATGGTGCTGTAAAGTTCGTGTTGCCACAAGGAGCGCCTACGTCTCCCATCTTGACAAATATGATATGTGACAAGCTAGACCGCCGATTGGCAGGACTCGCCAAGCGCTTTGGCCTGCATTACTCGCGCTATGCCGATGACATAACGTTCAGTTCTATGCATAATGTCTATCAGGAGCATGGAGCATTCAGAAAAGAATTGGAACGCATCATCACTGACCAGGGTTTCAAGATGAATACAGACAAGACGCGTCTTCAAAAACATGGCTCACGCCAGGAGGTGACCGGAATCATTGTCAGCGACAAGCTGAATGTCACCCAAAAGTATGTCCGTGACATCCGTAACATACTGTATATATGGGATCGCTATGGTTATGCCACAGCCTTCAATAAGTTCTTCCCAAAATATAAAGCAGAAAAAGGGCATGTAAAGAAAGGGAATCCCGACATGGCAAATGTGCTGGATGGAAAACTTATGTACTTGAAGATGGTAAAAGGAGAGGACGATAGCGTATACCTTCGACTGAAAACCAAGTTTGACACACTGGTCCATCAACTTAACGACACCATCAACGCTTCTGCCCGCGGTGTTACGTATGTAGAAACAACGCCTTTGTTAGAGTTCGAGAAGAAGAATGGCACCGTAGTCGAGATTACCATGTCGAAGCAGCAAGAAGAGGACGCATCGGAACCATTCGTTCCGCACAGATTCGCTACATTCTCTTTGGGCGGCAAGAAGCACAAAGCTTCTGTCAATAAAACCCTGAAGCCGGAAGAAGAAACTCAAAAGGACATTTTGTCCATATCTCATTGCCGGGATACTAATGGCAAACAGTTCTGGCTTATTCATCGCTCCGACAAGGTGATGGTTCGACCTGCAGACCCCGTCAATATAGACGATTTGAATAAAGAATTGGATGATTTATTAAGCTAATGCTTATGGACGAAAAATTGATAAGTACATTAGATAAGATACTTCGGCTCTGCAATCAGAATGCGGAGTTTGACAAGGAATTGCGAAAGAGGCTTGGACTGGCTTCTTCCGCAAATGCTTTGTCTTTAGATGATGAACGTATCCGAAAGATAGAAAAATATCTTGGGTTGGACTATAGTGTCGACTCTCTAAAATCCACAATAGATTATTCCTTCATACAAATGGACGATGTCCGGAATCAACTGATTTCCGACTATCGCGAGATGATGCGTTTCAGGTATGGGACCAGATATCACGAAATCGACTTCGATGAATTTTGCAGATATGCCCTTCTTCAAGCCGAAATGCTTCTGAACTATTACTATGACGTAGTTAACCATTCAGATTTAGGAGCAATCATTAGCCATATAAAGACCTATAATACAAGTGCAAAAATATCAGACGATGTAAAGACTTTAAGTTCCATTTCTTTCAATGTAAAACTATGGGCTTTTAAAACTGAACATAAAATGGAGTACTCATTATCTACTATGCTGGATAATATCAGGATGGTCAGAAATGAATTGAGTCATAGATCTACCATCAAGGCCCATTTTGATATAGAGGCATACCAAACCGAGCTAAGAGGTTTTGGAATACCATTGTATGCAAATGGTTTTGTAAACACAAAAATACTAGAGAAGGATCATGTTGTAAAAAATATATTCGATACAAGAATTGCCAAGACGGAGCAATACAAAGAATATAAGTTCATGCTATGGTATATACCTAAGCCTTTTGAATCTATTATACCTTAATTCCGCAACACTATAATTTAACTTTATTTATAAGTTCCTGAGCAACAA
>OLSQ01001154.1_pt1 | contig 22714 bp, 20 predicted proteins | sample 1672561 | NCBI WGS metagenome assembly OLSQ01 (sample SAMEA3136699, study PRJEB25190) | human gut metagenome | biome: human gut; feature: human-associated habitat; material: faeces | place: Austria | collected 2013
AATAGTCAACACGCTTACCAAGCAGGTTCTGACGGAAACGTCCGGACTTACCTTTTAACATGTCAGACAGAGACTTGAGTGCTCTGTTACCCGGTCCTGTAACAGGACGTCCGCGGCGGCCGTTATCGATCAGGGCATCTACAGCCTCCTGAAGCATACGCTTCTCGTTGCGGACGATGATATCCGGTGCGCCAAGCTCTAAGAGTCTTCTCAGACGGTTGTTACGGTTGATGATTCTTCTGTACAGATCGTTTAAGTCAGATGTTGCAAAACGTCCGCCATCCAGCTGTACCATCGGGCGCAGATCTGGCGGAATAACCGGGATGACCGTGAGGATCATCCACTCCGGCTTGTTGCCGGACTCGCGGAATGCTTCTACAACTTCCAGTCTCTTGATGATGCGCGCGCGCTTCTGACCGGTTGCGTCTGCAAGCTCTGCCTGAAGCTCTGCGGAATCCTTCTCAAGATCGATCGCGTGTAACAGTTCCTGGATTGCCTCGGCACCCATTCCGACACGGAACGCATTGCCGTACTGCTCTCTGGCTTCCTGATATTCGCTCTCGGAAAGCACCTGCTTATACTGTAATGCCGTGTTACCGGCATCCAGTACAATGTATGATGCAAAATATAATACCTTCTCAAGAGTTCTCGGAGAGAGGTCAAGAATCAGTCCCATGCGGGACGGAATTCCCTTAAAGTACCAGATATGGGAAACCGGAGCTGCAAGCTCGATATGTCCCATACGCTCTCTACGAACGCTTGCTTTTGTAATCTCAACGCCGCATCGGTCACATACCACACCTTTGTAGCGGATCTTCTTGTATTTACCACAGTGGCATTCCCAGTCCTTGCTCGGTCCGAAAATCTTTTCACAGAACAGACCATCCTTCTCAGGCTTTAATGTTCTGTAGTTGATCGTCTCAGGCTTCTTAACCTCGCCTCTGGACCACTCATGAATCTTCTCCGGTGATGCCAAACCGATCTTAATGGCATCGAAAGAGATAGACTGGCCTGTTGCCTCTTTATTCATTGTCTCTGGCATTTATGACACTCCCTTCTATCTATTCTTCCTCAAGAACGTCGTCTGATGACTCATCAAAAAACTCAGAATCGTCTTCATCCTCTTCCTCATCTTCTACGTCTACCAGTTCCTCGTTCTCTGTATCAAACTGCTTCTGGGAGAATCCCATCTTTGCAAAGGACTCGCTGTCTTCAAATGCAAAATCCTTATCGCCGGAAATGATAGAATTTAAATCGGTATTACCGTACTCACTGGTCTCCATGAGTTCTACTTCGTTGCGGTTCTCATCGAGCACTTTGACATCCAGTCCGAGGGACTGCAGCTCTTTTAAGAGAACCTTGAAGGACTCCGGAATACCCGGCTCAGGGATATTGTCACCCTTGATGATCGCCTCGTAAGTCTTCACACGTCCGACCACGTCATCGGACTTCACTGTCAGGATCTCCTGTAAGGTATAAGATGCACCGTAAGCCTCGAGTGCCCATACCTCCATCTCTCCGAAACGCTGTCCACCGAACTGTGCCTTACCACCTAACGGCTGCTGCGTTACTAAGGAGTAAGGACCGGTAGAACGCGCATGGATCTTATCGTCTACCAGGTGATGCAGCTTCAGGTAATGCATGTGACCGATGGTAACTCTTCCATCGAAGTCCTCACCTGTTCTACCATCACGTAACTGCACTTTACCATCACGGGCAATCGGAACACCCTTCCAAACACTTCTGTGATCACGGTTGTCAGACAGATATGTCATAACATCCTCGCGAAGAGTATCTTTGTACTTATCGTAGAAATTCTCTTCTCCATCTGCAGCTTCTTCTGCATCAAACGGCATGTTTACGTAATCATTTGCAAGTTCCAGTGTATCCTGAATATCAATTTCCTTTGCGCCATCAAATACTGGTGTCTCAACATTAAATCCCAACGCTTTCGCTGCAAGACTAAGGTGAATCTCAAGGACCTGACCGATGTTCATTCGGGAAGGCACACCAAGTGGATTCAATACGATGTCAAGCGGGCGTCCATTTGGAAGATATGGCATATCTTCTACTGGTAAAACGCGGGAAACGACACCCTTGTTACCGTGTCGGCCGGCCATCTTATCACCAACGGAAATCTTACGTTTCTGAGCGATGTAAATACGTACAGACTCGTTAACTCCCGGAGATAACTCATCACCAGCTTCTCTGGTAAATACTTTTGCATCCACAACAATACCATATGCACCATGTGGAACTTTAAGAGAAGTATCACGAACTTCGCGGGCCTTCTCGCCGAAGATTGCACGAAGAAGTCTCTCTTCTGCTGTCAGTTCTGTCTCTCCCTTAGGAGTAACTTTACCAACAAGAATATCTCCCGCACGAACCTCTGCACCAACACGGATAATTCCGCGCTCATCAAGATCTTTCAGAGCATCGTCGCCGACACCTGGAACATCTCTTGTGATTTCTTCCGGTCCGAGCTTTGTATCACGAGACTCTACTTCGTACTCTTCAATATGAACAGATGTATAAACATCATACTCTACTAATCTTTCACTTAAGAGAACCGCATCCTCGTAGTTGTAACCTTCCCATGTCATGAATCCGATCAACGGGTTCTTTCCAAGAGCAAGTTCACCATTGGATGTAGAAGGTCCATCTGCGATCACCTCGCCTTTTGCAACCTTCTGTCCCTTAAAGACGATTGGTCTCTGGTTATAGCAGTTTGACTGGTTGCTTCGAGAGAATTTTGTAAGAATATATTCTCTGCGGTTTCCATCCTCCTCACGAACTACGATTCGATTGGACTCGGAGCTTTCAACCACACCAGCTTCTTTTGCAACAACACAAACGCCGGAATCGACAGCTGACTTTGTCTCCATACCAGTTCCTACTACAGGAGCCTCAGTGGTCAGAAGCGGTACTGCCTGACGCTGCATGTTGGATCCCATCAGCGCACGGTTTGCATCATCGTTCTGCAGGAATGGAATCAGGGCTGTAGCAACAGAGAACACCATCTTAGGTGATACATCCATGTAATCAAATGCTGTCTTATCATATTCCTGTGTCTCATCCAGATAACGACCAGATACGGAATTACGTACAAAATGTCCTTCCTCATCCAGCTTTTCGTTCGCCTGTGCTACATGGTAATTATCTTCTTCATCCGCTGTCATATAAACAACTTCATCTGTAACACGAGGGTTCTGTTTGTCAGATTTATCAATCTTGCGGTATGGAGCCTCGATGAATCCATACTCATTAATTCTTGCGTAACATGCAAGGGAGTTGATCAGACCGATGTTCGGTCCTTCAGGCGTCTCAATCGGGCACATACGTCCATAATGGCTGTAGTGTACATCTCGTACCTCGAATCCGGCACGGTCTCTTGACAAACCACCAGGTCCCAATGCAGATAAACGTCTCTTATGGGTCAGCTCTCCTAATGGGTTGTTCTGATCCATGAACTGCGACAGCTGGGAAGATCCGAAGAACTCTTTTACAGCAGCTGTAACAGGTTTGATATTGATAAGGCTCTGTGGGGAGATACCCTCCAGATCCTGTGTTGTCATACGCTCACGAACAACACGCTCCAAACGTGAAAGTCCGATACGGTACTGGTTCTGTAACAACTCACCAACCGCACGAATACGACGGTTTCCTAAGTGGTCGATATCGTCATCTGTACCAACGCCCCACTCCAGATGCATATTGTAGTTGATGGATGCGAAGATATCCTCTTTTGTAATATGCTTTGGAATCAAGTCTGCGATTTCTCTCTTGATTGCCTCAATACGGTCCTCAAGAGTTGTATACTCTTCCATAATCTGAGCAAGTACCGGATAGTAAACCAGCTCGTGGATACCGATGCTCTCCGGATCTTCAATCTCCGGAATCCAGCTTCTGATATCAACCATCATAGAAGAAAGTACTTTTGTATTTCTGGTCTCTGTCTGAATCCATACAAATGGAACAGCAGCATTCTGAATCTGATCTGCAAGTTCTCTTGTCACAGTAGTTCCTGCCTCTGCGAGAACTTCACCTGTAGACGGATCCAATACATCCTCTGCAAGAACCTGTCCGTTGATACGATTCTTTAATGCAAGTTTCTTATTGAACTTGTAACGGCCAACCTTAGCCAGATCATATCTTCTAGGGTCAAAGAACATTGCAGTGATCAGGCTTTCTGCACTCTCTACAGAAAGTGGCTCGCCTGGGCGAATCTTCTTATATAACTCTAATAAACCAGCTTCGAAACTACCCTGTGGCTCACGCTCGGTAATTGCAGGGTCCTTCTGTAAGGAAGCCATAATCTTTGGTTCCTCACCAAACATATCGATAATCTGCTGGTTTGTACCTACACCAAGTGCACGAAGTAATACAGTAATCGGCACCTTACGGGTTCTATCTACACGAACACTGAAAACGTCATTGGAGTCAGTCTCATACTCTAACCATGCACCACGGTTTGGAATAACGGTGCAGGAATACAAAGTCTTACCCACTTTATCGTGAGCAATACCATAATAGATACCAGGGGAACGTACCAACTGGCTGACGATTACACGCTCAGCTCCATTGATAACAAATGTACCGGTCTCTGTCATAAGAGGCAGATCACCCATGAAAATTTCATGCTCATTAATCTCATCTGTCTCTTTGTTATGAAGTCTAACCTTGACTTTCAAAGGTGCAGCGTATGTTGCATCTCTTTCCTTACACTCTGGGATTGTATACTTCACATCATCTTCGCATAATGTAAAATCTACGAACTCCAGACTCAAGTGACCACTGTAATCTGTGATCGGGGAGATATCTGCAAAAGCCTCTTTGAGACCTTCATCCAGGAACCACTTATAGGAATCCTTCTGGACTTCGATCAGGTTTGGCATCTGCAAAACCTCTTTTTGTCTTGAGTAACTCATACGCATGCCTTTTCCAGCCTTGACTGGACGTATTCTGTTTTTCTCCATTGACGTTTCACCTCTCGTTTTTATTTGCATCTAGTTTATAAACTAATTTCATCACATAGGAATTTTCCTAAAAAAGAGCATGGAAATGCCTAGTGCACCATAATAATGCAACCTATACTATACAACAAACGTCAGGAAAATGCAAGAACTATTTTGAGAAATTTTACTGATTTGTATTTTGATCCTTCTTTGATATGTCTGATAGAAAAAGACCCGACAACAAACGAGTTTGTCTCGGGTCTTTCCACTACACGGCTTCGCTCGATGCAAATCCGTATTATTTTAATGTAACCTTAGCGCCTTCTGCCTCAAGTTTAGCCTTAGCATCATCTGCTGTAGCCTTGTCAGCTGCCTCTTTGATTACCTTAGGAGCTCCGTCAACTGCGTCCTTAGCTTCCTTCAGTCCAAGACCTGTTAACTCACGAACAACCTTGATAACCTTAACCTTGTTTGGTCCAACTTCTGTTAACTCGATATCGAACTCTGTCTTCTCCTCAGCTGCTGCTGCGTCTCCGCCTGCTGCTGCTACTACAACGCCTGCTGCTGCAGATACGCCGAACTCTTCTTCACATGCCTTTACAAGGTCATTTAACTCTAATACGCTTAACTCTTTGATAGCATCGATAAACTCTGCTGTTGTTAACTTTGCCATTATATTTTCCTCCATTTTTAAAATTTGTTAGTATAATTTCTTATATTATATAATTAAGCCTCTGCTTCTGCAGTTGCTTCCTCAGCTGGTGCTGCTTCTGCTGCATCTGCTGCGCCACCATTCTCTGCGATCTGATTAAGAACGCGAGCAAGATTTGTAATAGGTGACTGAATACTTCCAAGTAATTTGGAAAGAAGAACTTCTCTGCTAGGAACGCTAGCGATTGCTTTCATTCCTTCAGCATCGTAGAATGTTCCTTCTACAACACCGGCCTTAATCTCTAAGTTAGGAGCCTTCTTTGCGAACTCAGCTAATACTCTTGCTGGAGCTGTAGCATCCTCTGTTGAAACAGCGAATGCGTTTGGTCCTTCAAGAGAATCTCTTAAGCTCTCAAACTCTGTGCCTTCTACTGCACGGTTTACTAATGTATTCTTGTATACCTTGTAAGATACTCCAGCTTCTCTTAACTGCTTACGTAACTGTGTATCCTCTGCAACAGTAAGTCCACGGTAATCTACGACTACAACAGACTGTGCACCGTTGATCATTTCAGAAATCTCCTGAACGATTGGCTGCTTTAATTCTACCTTTGCCACGATTCATTTACCTCCTTATTTTATTCTTGCATATAGCGTGAGGTATAATAAAAATCCCTCTGCCAGACGACAGAGGGTAATAATCTTAATGACGATCTATTCATCAAAATTCCCTCGGCAGGCACTTCGTTTACTCCTTGCGGAACCTGCTGTCTTCGGCAATATGCTTTGCTATTATATTATGGTATTTTGCGGTTGTCAAGACTTTCCGCAAAATTTTTGCTTGTGTAAGTCATGTAACAATGCGTTTTCTGCATCGTCAGTTAAAAACTGACGAGCAAACGCGAATTTATATTTTACTGAGCAATCTTAACAACGTTAAGCTTTACGCCAGGTCCCATTGTAGATGTTAATGTAGCACTCTTAATGTACTGACCCTTTAAACTTGCTGGCTTAGCCTTGTTGATTGCACCCATAAGAGCCTGGAAGTTGTCGCTCAACTGCTCACTTGTAAAGGATGCTTTTCCAACTGGCACGTGGATAATATTTGTTTTGTCCAAACGATACTCAATCTTACCAGCTTTGATGTCGTTAATTGCCTTTGTAACGTCCATTGTAACTGTACCAGCTTTTGGGTTTGGCATTAAGCCCTTCGGTCCAAGGACACGACCTAAACGGCCAACAACACCCATCATGTCTGGTGTAGCAACTACAACATCGAAGTCTAACCATCCTTCGTTCTGGATCTTAGGAATTAACTCCTCTCCTCCAACGAAGTCTGCTCCGGCTGCCTGTGCCTCGTCTACCTTAGTTCCCTTAGCGAAAACTAAAACCTTTACAGTCTTACCAGTTCCGTGTGGTAATACAACTGCACCACGGATCTGCTGCTCTGCGTGACGTCCATCACAGCCTGTTCTAAGATGAAGCTCGATTGTCTCATCAAATTTTGCTGTAGCATTCTTTTTTACGATATCAATTGCATCAGCAACATCGTACTGAGCAGCTCTATCGTATGCTTTTACAGCGTCCTGATATTTCTTTCCTCTTTTCATGAAATATAAACCTCCTTGTGGTAAATATCGTAAGCTGTCAACTTCGTTGACTGATTGCTTACGATGTAGCCCTTTTCCGCAGGAAAATGGGTTGTCTCTGCGTCTTTATTTACGCCCAACCCTTCCCGTCAGGGAATGGGTTAATTTTATCGGGTAGGAAATGCCCTCCCACTAGTTTCAAAATATTTTCGATGTTTTCTACATCATCGGGACGTGCGCATTCAAAAAGGCTAGCGCCTTGTGCGCACGGTGCAGTATCCTGCTGCGCAGCACACTGCTTAATCAATAACCTCAACACCCATTGATCTTGCTGTACCAGCGATCATGCTGATTGCAGCGTCAATGTTAGCAGCGTTTAAGTCTGGCATCTTCAGCTCAGCGATTTCCTGAAGCTGTGCCTTTGTAATCTTAGCAACCTTAGTCTTGTTTGGCTCACCAGAACCAGACTTGATGTTGCAAGCTTTCTTGATTAATACTGGAGCAGGTGGTGTCTTAGTTACAAAACTAAAACTTCTGTCTGCATATACAGTAATAACTACAGGGATGATTAAGTCGCCCTGATCGGCTGTCTTTGCATTAAACTGCTTTGTGAACTCTACGATGTTAACACCGTGCTGTCCAAGAGCTGGTCCAACTGGAGGAGCTGGTGTAGCCTTTCCAGCAGGAATCTGCAATTTAATGTATCCTTCAACTTTCTTTGCCATTGGAATTGCCTCCTTAATTCATTTTCTTTACATCTGCGAAACTTACTTCTACCGGTGTCTCGCGACCGAACAGATCCACATTGATAGTGACTGTCTGTTTGTTATGGTTCATTGCTGTAATCACACCGCAGGTATCTTTCCATACTCCACCGATGACTACGATCATATCGCCTTCCGCGAAATCAACCACAACGTTCTCTGCCTTAATTCCAAGCGGTCTCATCTCGGCATCCGTGAGTGGTACCGGTTTGCTTCCCGGTCCAACGAAACCAGTCACGCCTCTGGTATTGCGGACAACATACCATGTATCATCGTTCATAATCATATGAATCAATACATAGCCAGGGAACATTTTCTTTGAAACCTGTTTCTTTACTCCGTTCTTTACCTCTGTCACTTCTTCGAGAGGAACCCGAACCTCAAGAATCTGGTCCTCCAGATGTCTGTTCTCAATTGTCTTGTCAATATTCGCTTTGACTTTGTTCTCATAACCTGAATAGGTATGAACTACATACCAGTTCGCCTCTGCCATAAATCACTTTGCCTCCGTTAAAAATTCAAACCAACAAGGAAATTCACACCGTGCTGAATCAGCCAATCCAGCAGTGCAATAATAAGACCGGTAACTACAGAAACAGCAACTACCGCAATAGTCTGTCTGACAACTGATTTCTGCTCAGGCCAGATGATCTTGCTGAACTCTGTCTTAAGTCCCTTGAACCAGTTTGTCTTTGGAGCCTTTTCAACGTTTTCTGTCTGTCCCATTTCGTAACTCCTTTACTCTTTCCTAGACTACTTTGTTTCCTTGTGCATTGTATGAGTCTTGCAGAATCTACAATACTTTTTGGTTTCCATTCTGTCCGGATGAGTCTTCTTGTCCTTTGTCATGTTGTAATTACGACGCTGACACTCTGTGCAGGCTAATGTAATCTTTGTGCGCACAACTTCCACCTCCGTTTTTATTCTTTGTGTTGTCTTGCCTAAAAAAAGGCATAAAAAAAAGACCTACTTCCAAGCTTTCATAGAATAGCACGATTTCAACCATGCGTCAACTACTTTTCATGAAAAAAAGCCATTTTCACAATATTTTGTATGTGAAGTCAGATTTTCTTATTTATATAGCTGTTGAAAAGCCCCAAAATGCGCGATATAATATATATGTATAAATGGATTTTACGATCCCCACTGTTTTTTGCAGAATCACGGATGAAAGGAGGGGATTTTTATGGCACGTATTGACAGTGCATACGATTACTATATTTCAACGTACGCCCAGAAAAAAGTGTCGCGCTATGATTCTCATAAGAAAAGTGATCTGCGCAAAGTTTATAATCAGATTCTTAAATCAAATAAAGATTCTCCTCTGTATAAGATTCCGAATATAGAGGATGCCAAACGACATGCGATTGATATCAAGGAAAGTGCGAAGTCCATCCAGAATGTTGTTGCATCTCTTGCTGACAGATATGGAGCTTTTGAGGATTCTTTCCAGAAAAAAGTAGCTGTTTCCTCAGATGAAGAAGAAGTAGGTGTTACATACATCGGCGATGGCAGCGAAGATAATAACGCGGAAAACTTTTCCATTTCTGTCAAAGAACTCGCCGCGCCACAGACGAATGTCGGAAATTATCTCAAGGATACTTACCACAGCCTGCCTACCGGCTCCTATTCTTTCGATCTGAATACAGGTTCCGGATCGTATGAATTTCAATACAATGTAAGTCTGGAAGAAAGTAATCTTGACATCCTTACAAAGCTTGCCAATCTTGTCAACTCTTCGGATCTGGGTATCACTGCCGAACTCAGAAGTGATGGTGACGGATCAAGCGCTTTGGCACTGACATCTTTGCAGACTGGTCTCAGTGAAAATGAGACTTCACTTTTTACCATTGCGCCTAATGCAAGTGCAGCTTCGATTGAAGCGATGGATGTTCTTGGCATCAACAAGATTACTGAGCCTGCACACAACAGCAGTTTCACTCTAAACGGTACAGAACATTCTTCTTATTCGAATACTTTTTCTATTAATAATGCCTTCGAGCTTACATTAAAAAAGCCAGGCACTGAACCCGTGACGATCGGTTTTAAGCCAAACACTGATGCGATTGCAGATAATATCCAGACACTGGTCGATGCATACAACAGCATCCTTTCCACAGCGCATTCGCTTTCGGATTCGAATGCCAGTGCAGGCACTCGTCTGTTCAACGATATGGTATCCGTTTCCCGCGGTCAGCAGGGATTGCTTCAATATATCGGACTTATGTCCTCAGAAGACGGAACACTTCATATTGACAAAGATATTCTCGCACAGGCCGTAACTCCGGAGCGTGCTCCGCAGACATTCGAAACGCTTTCAAAATTTCGGGATTCCATCGGACAGAAGGCAGAGAGCGTTGCTATCAACCCGATGAACTATGTCAACAAAGTCGTTGTTTCCTATAAAAATCCGGGGCACAATTTTGCGACACCATATATTAGTTCTATCTATTCCGGCATGATGCTGGATGAATACATGTAAAAAGCTACAGATTCCTTAATCAAAGAGATCTGTAGCTTTTATTTTTGTTATTTTATCATCTTTTGCCGTCGAGCATATGCACATCCTGATACATCGACTGCTTCATGGTCTTGTAATATCCCGTGATTGCCTTACTGTTGGCCCGTACACCTTTTGCCTGCTGCTTCACTGTAGTAAATTTCTGCATCATAAAGTCCTTATTTCGGGCTTCCTGCGCCTGAATCATCACACTTTTGTCTGTAACTATACGGATACGTTCCTGCAATTGACGAATCTCATCTGCATATTTTCCTTTATCTGCTTCAAGTTCTGCCGCAACTTCCGCGTATACTTTCTCAAAGCCACTGTCCAGCTGTTCCAATTGCTGAATGCAGGTCGCTTTGTCTTCCACCGTTTTGTCAAACTCGTCAACCGAACGTGTCTGATCTGTAAGCTGATTTTTCTGCAAATCGTTCAGACGAATAATCTCATCCAACACTTTTTCTTTTTTCTTCAAACTTTGAAGCATGATTGCTAAATATGTCTCTGCCATGTGGCCTCCCGTCACGCTTTTGCCATAACTTCTTTCCATGTATCACGCATTGTGCGCAAATGTTTCAATACCTCTTCAAGTATCTCCGGATCTTTTTTTAGATTTGCTTCGCGAAGACGCTGAATAAGGTAAGTATATACCGCATCGAAATCCTTTGCAACCGGATACTTATCGTCCAGTGTTGCTTGAAATTCCAGGATAATACGTTCTGTTTTTACGATATTGTTATGTGCTTTCTCAATGTCATGCTTTTCAATTGCCATAATCGCAATATTGGCAAATTTGATTGCTCCGTCGTAAAGCATGAGTGTCAGTTCTGCCGGCGAAGCCGTAAGAATTTTGCTATTGTTGTATGCAGCGTATGCCTGATTCTGAACCATCGCTACTCCTCCCCGTGATGTATTATATATTGTATTCGTAACTATTCAGAACTCGTATTCACTAGTTACCCAGCATGGATGAAATCGAGCTTGTCTGACTCTGTAATTTTGCGAGTGCTGTCTCCATGTTTGAGAACTGTTTGTAATAGTAATCTTCCTTATCAGACACTTTACTCTCCCACTCTTTAATTGTCTTTGTCAGATTTGTATATTGCTTATCCATCTCCTTGTCATTATAAATCTTATAACGGGAGCGCAGATCATTCGACTGCATCTGATCATCAATTGACTTATAAAGGTTTGTGGTCAATTGTTTCATGAATTCAATGACAGTATCCGGATCACTGGTAATCGCAGCCATCAGCTTGTCTTCTTTGCCGGAAGTATTCTCATCATCCTCATCGCCGTTAATATGGTATGCATTCTGCTCATTCTCTGCTGCATTGAGAAATCCAAGCGTCTGAATGCCAAAGCTTGAAAGGGAATAACTCTTTCCATTGATTTCGATAGACTGACTCATAGAAGTCATCATTGCATTCATAACAGAGCTTAATGAGTTGTCTCTGCGTAAAAGCGAATCTTTAATCTTTGTCTCCCACTTCTCGATTTCAGTATCAGACATTTTATCCTTCTCGTCATCGGTCAGTGGTTCATAGCTTCCTGCGGAATCTGCATTGTACAGTTTTGTAATCTCGTTGATAATATTGTTGTATTCGGTAAGGAAATCCTTGACTGTATCATAAATTCCCTGGCTGTCTGTAGTTGTATTGATGCTGACTGCTGTACTGTCATTTAAACCAGATAAACAGGCATCACTATCCGGATCTGCAACGTCATCTGTCACACCATTGACAGAAATATTTAAACCGTTAATCGCAAAATCATTTGTCGTATTGGTGTATTTTACACCATTCAAAACAATTACAGCATCACGTCCATTAATCTTTGCCGCCTTATCTCCATAAGCATTTGAAGAATCCGTATCCAGTCCCAGCAGTCCGATCAATTTCTTGGAAGCTGCCTGTTCTTCAGCACTCAATGCGACCGATTCCATCGTTGGTTTTCCATTGCTGTCCTTTATAACATTTCCGTCTGCATCTTTTTTCTCCACAAACTTTGTTGTCGCAGACACCAAAGAAAAATCCGCTGCTTTGCCAGTACTCTTTGAGCTGACGAAAATACGTCCATTATTTGCATCAAAGCTTGCATTCAGCCCGTTATCCTTCAACGCATTCACAACATCCTGAATGGTACTGTCTTTTGTGAGACTGACCGTTTTGGTGACCGCATTTCCTTCTTCATCTGTCGTATTGATATTAAGACTTGCTTCATCCCCTGTAAAGCCAATCTCACTAAGTTTTGTCTCAGCTTTTACAGTACCTTTTACATCCTTTAACTTTGTTGTTCCATCTGTATCTGTCACTTCTTCACGTAAAGAAAGTTTGCCACCGGTAAGATAACCGGACTGTGCCGTTGCAAGTACATGCAGCTTCTGGGTTCCGTTAACCGCACTGCTGCTTGCAGTGACAGTTGCCTTGGTTGTGTCGGATGATGTTGTCTTTTTTGTGTTATAAGCACTCGAAAAACGCAATTTTCCTACATTATTATACAGACTGTATACTTTTGTATTCAGTCCCTTCCAGATTTCCTGTTTCCAGGAAAGCTTTGTCTGTTCCTTCTGATATTTCTCTGTTTTTGTATTATATGCAGATACTAGTTCCTGTACGATGGAATCCGTATCCAGGCCTGAATTAATACCAGATACTCTCATTGCCATAAGATTTGTCCTCCTGTTTTCCTATCCTCTATCTCTTCTCATCAACCATCAGACCTGCCAGCTCCCACACTTTTGCAATCATATCAAGTGTTTTCTCCGGTGGAAGTTCTTTGATTACTTTCTTGGTATCTTTATCTATAATTTTGATAGTCACGCGGTTGGTTGCTTCATGAATCCCAAAGATTGCTTCTGAATTGACGGCTTTCTTGTTAATGTCCTCCACCGCCTTCTTCAGCTGTGCATTTTTCTGTTGCTGTGACTGCTGTTGCGTATTATTTTCTTCTCCTGGCGTCTGCTTTGTGTTCAGATCACTGGTATCCTTTGCCAAAGTTTCTGAAACGGTCAGATTCTCTGCCTTTTCCACCTTTGGTACATTTTCTTCTTTCATTTCTGCAGTTGACGAACTTCCCTGATATGTCATACCTGCGCCTTTGATTGCTTCAATTCCCATGATGACTACCTCCTGTCCGCATCCTCTGATGGGATTTCACGTCTAAATGCACATCTAAATTGTATCTTTGTGCAATAACAATAATCCGTTACTTTTTTCCTACGATATAAATATCGGAGGATGTTTCCAAAAAGTTAACACCCTCCGATAAATTTAGCCAATGATATCTTTCAATGCATCCAATCCATCCACACTGATTGCTTCCTGATTTTCTTTCTGAATCTGTAAAAATACTTCTTTGCGGTATACCGGCACATCTTTTGGTGCAGAAATACCGATTTTCACCTGGTCGCCGCGGATCTCAAGCACGGTGACCTCGATATTGTTGTTGATAACAAGGGCCTCTCCCTTTTTTCTGGTTAATGCCAGCATATCTATTCACCCGCCTTTTCTTTTTTCGCTTTCAGGACATCGTATACTTTGTATTTGACTGGATAATCATCTTCCACAATAAGCTGTACGCCCTTGTGATTGTCCATATTGATAACAATCGGAGCCTTTAAATTCACAGAAAAATCCTGAATATTTTTCGGCACTGTAACCGTGACAAGAATATACGTATTCTGTTCGTTCAATTCGCCAAGAGGTGCTACAATTTCTTCATTTACATTCGGTGCATAATCTTCTTTTACCGCATTTGGAATCATGACCGGGAATGCAATATCCGCGTCATCCATAGACTGCAGCCACATAATGGATGTGTCCTTCTGTTTTTTTTCTTCATCATAAATTAATGCAAAACGATTCAGAGTTGGAAATCCAATCATTCCTTTTTCCAGTGTGATGATTTTCTCATCTTCAATTTCAACTTCCCCAAAAATTCTTGTATTTGCCTTCATGGCTTCTCCTCCTTTACAAATGCTCCGCAATTGTATCATCTATCTTTTATAAATAATCAAGCAATGTCTGTTTTCCCACCTTGGCCGCTGCGGTAAGGCTTGAAGTATAGGCATTGTATGATGCATAGTAATCGATGATAACATCTGAAATTTCACGGTCATCGTTGTTTGTTTTCAACTGTTCAACCGTCATCTGCTGATTTTCCACACGAGTCTTTGCCAGATCCAGACGGTTCTGCAAACTACCGATGTTCGTAATAGCATTGTTTACGTCATCCAGATAATTATCAAAATTTGTAATATACTGCTTGTATGTTTTCTTTAAGTTATCGTCCGCATAGTCAGCTTCTTTCTGTGCAGAATCCAGATATCCCTGCAAAGTTGCCTGACTGTCTTTGTCTGCATACTGTTCCTGTGTCATCATTGCCTTGATCTTGCTGACTTTGTTATTTGCTTTGATAGCAGTTGTAACAATATCGATCATTTCATTAACATCACGGCCGATGCTTGTATCAAACACTTCACTGGCCTGTGTGTTAGCCGGGAACGTAATTCCGCTCGAAATAGTAAATTCAATCTGCTGATTTTCTTTTGTATATGTAACCGCCTCATCCATATCCGGTGTTTTCATTGTACAATCGTAATAATATTCAGGTCTTGCTTCTCCTGCATCAAATCCGGTCTTCGTGTAAGAAACACTCAGCTGTGCTTTGTCTCTTGAAAGCGCGTGTGCCATCTCTTTTCCAAATACAAATTCTCCGGTATTCTTAATAAAGATAACATCATTATCACCTACCGTTTTTTCTCCGCTTGGTTTCGCCTGATACCATTCATCCTCAGAATCATATACAACTACTTTTCCTGTGGTATCTGTGCCGGCAGCAGCATCTGCTGCTGATACCATTTCCTTCTTAACCAGCTGTCCTTTTTCTGTATAACTGAAAGAATCCAACGACTCTGTATTGTCATATGCAAGGCGAATTCGCTGATATGTGTTGGTTCCTATCTCTGTTGTGCATTCTGTGTTTGCATCGGACGGTACCTGAGTCTCTCCATAATAATAGCGATGTTCCTGCAGATCTTCATAGGTGAAATTCTGTTTGATTGAATATGTTGTATCCGTCTCATCATTTTTGAATGTCAGCTGCGAAGAAGTGCGATATCCCGTAAACACCGTTCTTCCAGCATAATCTGCATTTCCCTCACTGTATACCTGTTCGCTCATAGACTGCAATTGTTTTAAAATTGTCTGGCGGTCGTCCGCAGTCAGTGTATCGGTAGAACCATTTACACACTGGGTACGAATGTCCGTAAGAATTTTCTTCATATTGGTCAATGCAGTCTCTGTCACATCCAACCATGCATTGGCATCTGCGATATTATTGTCCTTATACTGTGTCAGGTGGCTCAGTGTAGTCTGCATACGCAGGGAACGAATTGCAATAACCGGATCTTCCGAAGGACGGGAAATCTTCTTTTGTGTTGTCATCTGCGTATTATATTTATCCACCAACACCTTATTCGAATTAATATTTGTTTTGGTGTTAGCTGTAATCATGTTGTTCGTTACACGCATAAGAATTCCTCCTTACAAATGACGTTATACGCCAGTTTCATTGATTAATTTATCATACATTTCTGCTAGAACAGAGATTACTTTGGAAGCCAGATTATATGCATTCTGGAACTTAATAAGGTTCAATGCTTCCTCATCCTCATCCACGCCAGAAACCGATGTTCGTTGATTATTTACCGCGGTTTGCAGATTAAAATAATTCTTATAATTTGTGTTTGTCTTGTCCACATCCACTGTTATATCTGACAAAAGAGTTTCCAAAAATGATTCCGCAGAATCGCCGCGGAACATCTTGACATCTTTTTGCAATGTCAAAAGTTTCTCTGCGATATCGTACTTTGCTTCTCCGTTATTCATCTCTGTCGCTGTCGAAAAATAGCTTGGGTCCTGCAGGGATTTGGAATTTACCGCCACATTATTTGCAGTAATATTGTAATAGCTGTCCTCTTTTGAGCTTATTGCAAATCCATAAGTACCGCCATTTTCTTTTTCCTTCTTAGCTGCTGCGACTTTTGCATCCCAGTCGTCTCCACCAAAAGAAGTACCCATTGCAGTATTTCCAACGAAAAATGCTCCCATCGGATTCTTTTTCAAGTCCACACCGGTTTTTTCAATATCATTGAATGTCTGCACAAAGCTGCGCACAAATTCATTGATCTGTGACTGATAATAAGGAATACCAAGCGCATCCACACTATCGCCGCATACCATCTGTGAATCTGTAAGTGCACCAGCCTCCTGTGCATCGATATCCTGTGTCAGATGGAATTGAATGCTGGTAATTCCTTTTTCTCCCACCTGCGCATCCCATCCATCATATTTGTATTTTTTATTGTTGATCGTGATAAGTCCTTTTTCCGGAAGTGCCAGTTTGTTCACATCGGTAACGGACGGCCACTTCATCGTAATATTCTTTGTATCCGCGCTCTCTACCACGCCAGTCATGCTCTCTGCATTATTACCATCTCTCACGGAAAAAAGTGCCTTGAGACTTCCGCTCGCGCTGCCCGATGTCGCTGCAAAGTCCATCCCATTGTCGGACCAGCTGATTGCATACATACCTTCTGCATCAGACTGATTATTGAAGTAATCCTGTGTCTTGCAATCCAGTGTACGGTAATCATTTCCATCGACCAGCACCTGTCCATTGATAATGACACGATAATTGGTACCGCCAAGATCCTGTCCATAGGAATTATGTACCTCATATTCCTGTGTCTCCGTATTTACCAGCTCGGAAAGCTGATCGACCAGATTCGCTCTCTGGTCACGAAGTTCATTGGCATGCCCCCCGCGGACTTCAATCATATTAATTTCTTTATTAAGCGCTGCAATCTTCTGGGAAATTCCATTGATTGTATTCACACTGCTCTTGATCTCTTCATTACAGTCTTCCTGCATCTGTGACAGACTTTTGGACAATGAATTAAAATATGTACAAAGACTCTGTGCCTGATGAATGAACTGGTTACGGACACTTTCTTCTTCACCCTTTGTCTTTAAAGTATCGAGTCCATTGAACATTTTTGCAAAAATGGTGGTAAAACCTTCCTGCACTCCATCATCCTCTAACAGCGTTTCTACCTGTTCCAGATAATACTTTTTTTGTTCAAAATAGCCTTTGCTTGAACTGTTCTGCCAGTATTTCGTATCGTAATAAAGATTTCTCTCCTGCGTGATTGCAGTCGCAGATACACCAGTTCCGACACTTCCGTACTTCGCATTCACACGAATCGGCGTACTGGATTCAAGTGTTGTTGTCTGTCTGGTATATCCCTTTGTCTGCACATTGGAAATATTATTTACTGTTGTATTTACAGAAGCCTGAAATGCAGATAACGCGCTGGCTCCAATATTCAAACCGAAAAATTGTGATGGCATATCCGATTCCTCCCATCCCTTTCGTTATTCTTAAACAGCCGGATTACTTCAATCCCGTAACAATGGTCTCTGTCATTTCGCTAATAACATTCATAAAACGGCTTGCTGCATTATACGCCGACTGAAACTTGATCATATTCGACAATTCTTCATCCGAAGAAACACCGGAAACCTGCTGGCGCTTGCTGTCGACGGAAGATACTGCTCCGGAAAGTGTTTCCGTTACCGATTTGTATGTATTACCCTCGATTCCAAGCTGATCTACCATCTTGTCATAATATTCTTCAAATGTACAAGGTTTCTGATCATATGGGTTCAGCTTCATATCTTTGACTTCCCATGCTGCCGCAAGCTTTGCCCCCATCTCATAATCTACCGAACCATCCTTTTTGTAAGCCGGCATCAATGTAATCTGTCTCTTGAGATCACTGTTGACTGTCACGGTACCGATTGCATATCTGGTAGAAGAAACATCCGGATCTTCTTCATTGTATACATAATATGTTTTGCCGTCTGTTCCGGTCACTTTGGTATAACGATCGATTCCGATACGGGTAAAAAGCTCTCTTGGCGGAAGTTCTCCATCCACGCCTCTGGCACAATTCTCTTCGTCAAGAATTTTTGTTCCTGCCGGATAAGTCACACCATCTTTCGAAGTAAAAGCGCTTGTTGTCTCTGTATTCGGACAGTATATATCATTCATTGACTTAACAATCCGGGAGAACAACACATCCAGTTCTGCCTCAACTTCCATGAGTGTGCATCCTTCAATATTGGTATATGATTTTTCCGATGCCATATCCTCTTTGCGTCCGTAAGTATCCCCACGCACCAGAAGTTTGGATTTAATGGAACCGATATCCGTATTGGTCTCCGATGAAATCTCGCCACTCAAGCGGAATACCGGCACATACTGGCCTTTTTCGACATCCGACTGTTGCGGCCAGTACGGGGTATAAAATCCTGTTCCATCCGCAGCTTTCAGTCCCATATTGTAGCAACGGTTCTCATCTACAAAACGGACACCCTCCATATCTACATAAGCAAAACCTGTCGCATCCTCTGTCACTTCAATGCGTCCATAATTTCCCAGTTCATCCAGCAAATTGTCGCGCTCATCACGAAGTGTCATGGCAGTCTCGGTTCCACCGGCCTCAACCTTCTGAATCTGTAAATTCAGCTCGTAAATCCGGTTTCCAATTGTATTGACACGGTCTACATCATCTTTAATTTGATCATTAATATTGGATTGATAATTCTGAAGATCCGAATATAATTTCTGCGTACGGCTCACCAGAAGATCTGCTTTCTGCAGCACCAGATTCTGATTTGTAGAATCTGCCGGTTTCGTGGATACTTCCTGAAACGCCTGCCACAAATCGCTGACACTCTGCTTGAACTGCTGTCCATTCAGCTCCTGCATGAGATCTTCCACATAAGTAGCGGTCTCATAACGGGCAGAATAAAAAGACATTCGTCCGGTTTCCTGCCGATACGTCTTGTCTAAGAATATATCTCTTGCATGAACAACATCTCCAATTGACACACCCAGTCCTGACTGCTGCATGTTCACATTAGCTCTGCTGTCTTTAAGAATTGTATAATTTTTATCGGCATATCGAACCTGCTGGCGGACATATCCTTTGGTGTCTACGTTCGCAAGGTTGTTTGCCGTTGTATTTATTGCATTCTGTGCATTCTGGAGTCCAGATGCTCCTACATATAATGAGCCGAATCCATTTGCCATCTCTTGTTCCTCCCTGATTGAATATCAGCCGTCCCTTTATCGTTTAAAAAGGGCTGCCAACTACATATCATTTTGTTTAACTTGTAGCATCAAAGCCACCTCCGCCTAACAAAGAGCCTGTATTATAAGCACTCTTGTCATAATTGGCGGTCTCAGGGGCCTGCCGCAAGCTTTTGAACAAGGTCAGGTCGAATTCGTTCAACTCGATTGCCTGTTGAATCAGAACCATGTTCTGTTCATTCAGGCTCTGCATCTTATTTGCAGCTTCGATCAGATTATCTCTTGCAATGGTCAGTTTCTTCTGTATCTCCGGCTGGGTATCCAGAAGTCCGATCAGTCTGGTAACTGTCATCTTTTCCTCGGTCTTTCCAAGTACCGTAGCGATATCCGTCAGCGCCTGAATCTGCTTATTGCTATACACAATCAGTTCATCTCCCGCCAACTGTTCCAAGTTTGTAATCTCCTCAAGAGCAGGGACATCCGCAGAGATAAGGACATCCTTCTTCTTCTCTTCATATCCAGTCAGTTTCTCATAGACTTTCTGTTCTGCCTCAAGTATGTTTACAAGCTCTTCTACTAAACTAGCCACTCTGATACCCTCTCTTACTACATAAGACTATTATTATATTTCTCCAGTAATTTGCTGGCGAAATCACCCGGTTCCACGGAATACGTTCCCGCATCTACCATTGATTTAAGCTGTGCGACTTTGTCTTCCCTGATGTCCGAAGCTTCTGATACTGCACTCTTTGCTACCTGATAGTCACGACCAGCCTGTGAAATAGAAACCTGATCTCTCGGGCCTGCTGCGTTCTGCGCTTTCTGTGTCTTTACGCTTTTCTGTATACCGTATAACTGGGCTACCTGGTTATATGCATCTATACGCATGCTCAGCATCTCCTTTCTTCCTTGAAATAAGCTTCTGAAATGCAGCCTTTCTGCATCTCTATACATTATTTATCGGACGCTTTGGCAGATACTTTAGCACTTTTTTAAATTATTTCATAACCACTTTTTTAAGCGCATTTTTCGACAGCACCTTTTTGCTTGACAATCCCTGCTTTTATGCATTATACTTAAGTCTCCGAGTAGCCGGGGTGGTAGCGGTACCTTGAACCAACAATCCGCTATAGTTGGGGTGATATCTCGTAGAGGGTATCCGCGGTGGAGCTGCCCTCTGTAAGTGGCGTTGACGTCTGGGTCTTACGCAATGGGAATCCATGAACCGGGTCAGGGTAGGAATACAGCAGCCCTAAGTGGAAGCTCTCATGTGCCGTAAGGGCGCCTGGAGGGAGTTAACTGCAGAGGTAACGTCTATTGTGTGTTATTCGAAGCGAGATACTCGGTTTTTTATGCAATTATGAATTTATTCTGTATTTGCAGGATAGTATAGAAGTGAATTATTTTTAATTTGTTAGAGGGCAACAGCATTTTCGCTGTTGCCCTCTGATTTTCCTGACTCATAAAGATTTGTGTGATAAAAGATAATTATACCGTATAATTTTTTCATTTTAGATATCAGTATTTCACAATACGAGATATATGTTCAGGCTTTTTATCTCATATTGTAAATTATAAATCCACCAGATGGAGAATAATCACTTAAATGAGCTGTTTTTGTATTAAATGTATGCGCTGCAACAATAAAATCTTTATTTGTTGAATCATATCCCACAATTATTAATGTATGATATGCACTACCATTACTATTTAATAATGAAACAGCATCTCCTACGAAACCATAATTATATGAACTAGTACCAACCTTTGAAAATTTAGAATATCCACTCGCATTACTTTGCCAATAATTTTTAAAAGCATTGGCTCCTCGCCATGTTGAAGATACATTATTTATATTACAGCTTGTTCCTTTTGAAAACCAATTAGCCCAATTTTGGGCGGCAGCAGAAGTACCTGGTGTTCCTTTCATCTTTTTCCCACCAGCGTACAAACATTGTGAAATAAAATTCGCACAATCCCCTCCACTAGCAGTCCAATCCGGATAAGCCGAATTATACGAACTATAATAATTTTTTGCATATTTTACAGCATCCTCATATGCATAAGAAGATGCTCTTGTTGTCTTTTTTTCATTAACTCGAGCCTCTGGCATACTCTCCGCTTCCTCTAATGCTTCATAATCTTCAATATATAAATCAATATATAACTTATTTACATTATCTAATGCCATAATTTCATCATAATGATCTAATAAATATTTAAGATTATATTTCCAATCTCCAGTTGTCGTTTTCTCTTTACTTTGACTGCTTATCAGATTAACAATATAATTTTCTCGATCCATCATTTTCTCATATGCAATATCTGCAAAACTTTCTTCTGAATTAAATGCTCTTAATTCATCATTTGACTTATGAGAATACTTTTCCAAATATATTTGATTTACAAGATCTTCTTTATCTGAACTATTCATTGCATAATGTTCAGAAACATAATTTTCAATTTCCTGTATATTTTCTTTTACATAATTTACCTGTCCTGCATATGTATTATTACCTATCAGCATAGTCACAGATAATACCATAGCTAATGCAACTCCAATTTTCTTCTTTTGCATAAAAAGCACTCATTTCAATAACCCTCATTTAATACTTCGCAATTTTTCCAATCATCTTTGCTTCCAATGATAATATACCTTTTGTTTTCACTATTCTCTACGGTAATCCGAAACATTACCACCTCATCCTTTGTATAACCATCATAATCTTGCATAAAAGATGATTCATCCTCCATCTGCACGCAATCAATCAATTTCTTATTTATAGAATCGTAATACTTTTCTATAAATATACGAAGATTGTTGCATTCTTTTTCGGACAATTTTCTAACTGATTTCTTATTTAACTCTGTCGATTTTTCTTGATTTTTCTCGCTCTTTTCCGTTGTCACCTCATTTCTCTTCAAATCTAAATTTTGTTCTGTAATATTTTTCTGCGGATGAGAGTTTTGTGAACATCCCGTAAATAATAGTGTTCCTAATACTAATAAATTCCAAACAGCTTTTTTCATTTTTCCTTGTATGATAATTAGGAAGTTAATTATCACACGTTCCCTTTCTTTTAATATCGT
>OLSQ01001157.1_pt1 | contig 22695 bp, 20 predicted proteins | sample 1672561 | NCBI WGS metagenome assembly OLSQ01 (sample SAMEA3136699, study PRJEB25190) | human gut metagenome | biome: human gut; feature: human-associated habitat; material: faeces | place: Austria | collected 2013
AAGATTTTCTTAAGGCAGCTCAGGCTGTAAATTCACTGTACAGTGCCACATGGTCATAAATACACCGCCATGCACTGGTAGAATCGGCAGTCACACAGATATAACCGTTTCCGTTCTGATCCTCTCCATAGCTGGCTGCACAGTTTCCGGACTGCACCACATACCCGGTCTTGCCACAGACGATCTCTGCCCCGGTTTCCTTATCCTCGATCCGGCGCAGAAACCAGTTGGATATGGTAATCCCATCCGGGTGCTCTGCCGTAGCAGATGTCGTATAAGTATGCGCTGACATAACCTCTCTGCAAAGTGGATTATCCATCGCGGCTTCCATGATCATCGCCATATCATAAACTGTGCAGCGATGTGCCTCATCATATAATCCGACACAGTTTGTAAAATGTGCCGTGTCAGAAAGACCAAGCTCCTGCAGCTTTTCATTCATCATCTCCACAAATGCCTCCTGACTCCCGGCCACATAGGTTGCCAGTGCCAGTGCAGCATCTGCGCCGGAGGGCAGGATCGTTCCATAGAAAAGATCCCGTACTGTCACTCTCTCATTCTCTGCGAAGCCCACACTGCTGCAGTCGTTACTGTAGCTGTAATCTGTAATATCTATGGTGATCGTCACCTTATCGTCAAGATTCTTTTCCTCAATCTGCTCTGCTGCCACAAGTACCGTCAGGATCTTGGTCATGGATGCCGGATCAATGACCTGTCTGGCTGCCCGCTGTGCAAGGATCTCATTTTTCTTCAGATCGATAAAAATGGCATTGCTGCTGATGACCTCCTCGCTGACTGCTTTCATATCCGGGGATTCTGCTGCCTCATATATTTTATTTTCTTCAGGCTCTGCTGCCTGTACTTCTGCTGGCTCTTTCTGATCTGCTAAAGGTAAGGACTCCTCTGCTTCTGTTTCTGCCACTGCCTGAAGCTCTGCTGTTTCCGTCTGTATACCCTGCTGCTCTTTATTCTTATTTCTTTTTGAAATACCATTACCGATCAGAACAACCAGAACAGCTATAAAAACTACAGCTCCAATTGCACCAAAGCGGAAGTACTTCCGAAACAGTGCCTGCTGCTTCTTCTTACGCTTCATCTCTGCGAGCCGGCGCTGCCTTCTTTCTCTGGCTGCATCATATTCATCAAACTGCTCTTCCAATAATCAAACTCCTCTATATACACTGCTGCTTCCGCAGCCGCTTGTTTTCCTTCTGCTGTGGCCGCTATCGCAGCCGCTTGTTTTCCTTCTGCGCACACAAAGAACAGGATAGCCTTACGGCTATCCTGCAATAAACTGATTTTTCTCTCCATCGTAGGTATATCCTATCCCGGAAAGTGTCTTCTGTATCTGCTCCTTATCCTCATCCAGATCCTCACAGAGAGCATCCAGACTTCCATAAAAATCACGGAGCTTCATATTTATAATACTCAAAAGCATATTTGCGTCCTGCGGTAACATCCTGTAACCTCCTGTCTGTTTCTGCAGTCCTTATGCTTTCTTCTCCACCCTGGCTGTAAGCTCTCCGTTCACTGCATCGATCAGGATCGTATCACCCTCATCCGTCTCATCAGCAAGGATCAGCTTGGCTGCCAGTGTTTCAACATATTTCTGTACATATCGCTTCAAGGGTCTTGCACCATAAACCGGATCATAGGCATTCTCCACGATCAGGTTCTCTGCTTCCGGAGTCAGCTTTACGGTAAGCTCCTTATCTGCAAGTCTCTTATTCAGGTCTGCAATGATAAGTTTAATTATGCCACCGATATTATCTCTGGTCAATGGTTTGAACAAAATCGTTTCGTCCAGACGGTTCAGGAATTCCGGTCTGAAGTGGGCACGCAGATCATTCATAACCTGCTTCTCCGCTTCTTCACTGATATTGCCCTTCTCATCAATTCCATCAAGCAGATAGGACGCTCCTATATTGGATGTCATGATCAGGATCGTGTTCTTAAAGTCTACGGTACGTCCCTGGGAATCCGTGATACGTCCATCATCCAGTACCTGCAGAAGTACGTTAAATACATCCGGATGTGCTTTTTCTACTTCATCGAAAAGCACTACGGAATACGGTTTTCTGCGAACGGCTTCCGTAAGCTGACCGCCCTCATCATATCCGACATATCCCGGAGGCGCTCCGATCAGACGGGACACGGAATATTTCTCCATGTACTCACTCATATCGATACGCACCATATTGTTCTCATCATCAAACAGGGCTGCTGCCAGAGCCTTGGCAAGCTCCGTCTTACCTACACCGGTAGGTCCGAGGAACAGGAAGGAACCGATCGGCTTTCTGGGATCCTTGATACCTGCCTTGGAACGGATGATCGCCTCTGTCACCTTCGTAACACCCTCATCCTGTCCGATCACCCTCTTATGCAGCTCTTCGTCCAGATGCAACGTTTTATTTCTCTCACTCTCCGTCAGCTTGGCAACCGGGATACCTGTCCATCTGGAAATGATCCTTGCGATCTCCTCTTCGGATACGCTCTCATGAACCAGGGAAAGATCCTTATCCTTCACGTTTGCTTCCTCGATCTCAAGCTGCTTCTTCAGGCTTGGAAGAGTACTGTAGTTCAGCTCACTGGCCTTGGCAAAATCACCCTCCCGCTGAGCAATCTCTATCTGATTATTAACATTTTCAATTTCCTCACGGAGCTTTGACAGCTTCTCAACGGAAGCCTTTTCGTTCTCCCACTGTGCCTTTCTGTTACTGAACTCTTCCTTCAGCTCAGCCAGCTCCTTCTGAAGATCCTCCAGTCTCTCCTGGCTGAGTCTGTCATCCTCCTTTTTCAGGGCAATCTCTTCAATCGAAAGCTGGTCGATCTTACGCTTCAGCTCATCCAGCTCTGTAGGCATGGAATCCAGCTCCGTCTTAATCAGGGCACAGGCTTCATCCACCAGGTCAATGGCCTTATCCGGCAGGAACCTGTCAGAAATATATCTGTGAGAAAGCACTGCTGCACTGACGAGGGCATTGTCCATGATCTTGACACCATGGTAGACCTCATATCTCTCTTTCAGTCCACGGAGAATGGAAATAGTATCCTCAACAGTAGGCTCCTCTACCATAACCGGCTGGAAACGACGCTCCAGTGCTGCATCCTTCTCAATATACTGACGGTACTCGTCCAACGTGGTTGCCCCGATACAGTGCAGCTCACCTCTTGCCAGCATAGGTTTTAACATATTACCGGCATCCAGTGCACCATCTGTCTTGCCTGCACCAACAATGGTATGCAGCTCATCAATGAACAGAATGATCTGTCCCTCACTGTTCTTCACATCCTCAAGAACCGCTTTCAGACGCTCCTCAAATTCTCCTCTGTACTTGGCACCCGCTACCAGTGCTCCCATGTCCAGTGCAAAAATCTTTTTATCCTTCAGTCCCTGCGGTACATCACCTTTCACAATACGCTGTGCCAGACCTTCTACAACTGCTGTCTTACCTACACCAGGCTCACCGATCAGAACCGGGTTATTCTTCGTCTTACGGGAAAGGATACGGATCACATTTCTGATCTCGTTATCCCTGCCAATAACCGGATCCAGCTTCTGGTCTCTGGCCTTCTCTACCAGATCCTGTCCGTATTTGGTAAGTGTATCGTAAGTTGCCTCCGGATTGTCACTGGTGACTCTCTGATTGCCTCTTACCGTAGACAATGCCTGTAAAAACCGCTCTCTGGTGATGCCAAACTCACGGAACAGCTCCTTCATGGAAGGACTCGGATACTTGATCATGGCGAGCATCAGATGTTCCACTGAGACATACTCATCTCCAAACACCTTCATCTCATCCTCAGCAGAGATCAGTACCTTGTTCAGATACTGCCCCACATAGGGCTGTCCTCCCTGAACCTTGGTTCTCTTACTGATCATCTCTTCGACTTTGTTCACAAAGTACTGCTGATTGATCTCCATCTTCTCAATCATTTTTAAAATCAGGCTGTCCTCCATAGTCAGCAGAATATAAAGAAGATGCTCCTGCTCTATTTCCTGATTGCCATAATCGCTGGCAATTTTCTCACATCCCTGTACAGCTTCCATAGATTTCTGGGTAAATTTATTGATGTTCATAAGCACACCTCCTACTCATGTTCTATTGATACTATAACACCAGTTGTTAGCACTGTCAACATGTGAGTGCTAATTATTTGTGAAACTTCTGTGAAATCTATGAGTCACGCATATTTCCTGGAAAAGCTTTTCCTCCGGCCCACATGACAGGAAGATCTCTTTTAAAACAGATCCAGCATATTATCAAGATAGATTTCTTCCCTGACACGAAGCTGATACTCCGGCTTCGTCATATAATAAAGAAGAAACTCCAGTATCAGCGCACTGCCAAGTCCCCGGCCTTCAATCTTAAAGTTGGAAAATCCCATAGGCAGATACACATTCCTTATGTCGTCAATACCGATAAATCCAGGATTTTCCATGGCTCTGGAAAAACGATAGCCTTCCCTGATATCCGGTGCCGTACAGGAAAAATCAGGACAGACTTCCCCAAGATTCTTTCTACTGACTGCTTCGTAGCAGCGTTTTCTGTCTTTACACCCAAAGAAGCAGCACTCATTACACAGAAATTCTACCTTGTCCCTTTGTTCCTCTGTCAGTGTCTGCAGTCTGTCAACGGCTTTATTTAACCGGAAATCCGGTACCACATACAGGAAATCTGATCTTTCCACTTCTTCTCTGAACTGTTGAAAGTCTGTCAGTACTTTGGTCGTAGAGGAAATAAAATAAAGATTGGGATAGTTTTCTTTCAGATAATCCAGCAGCAGATCCGAATGAATAATAACTCCATTTCTGATTTTGCTGCCCGCATCAAACAGTCTGCAGAGGTCATTACATTTTTTATCTGAAAGATGTTCCTTAGTAAGCAGCGAATTGCTGAAAGTCAGTCTGGCAGAAATTCCATATTTTTCCATGAGGGAAAGAACCTCCAAAGGGTCATGATCTCCAAAGGATGTCCGTCCTCCGCCCCAGATACAGTCCGAGGGTGCGCCATAGACAGACCCGATTTCACACCAGTCATAAAAATATTCCCTGTGATCATAAAACAGCGGCAAAAAGACACTGTAAAACTCATAAAATTCAAACAACCCGGGAAGATGATAATATGCTGTCTCTTTTTTCACGCTCTCCATGTCCTATCTGTACTCCAGTATTTCTTCCAGCTTCTTTCTTGAAGTAGCCCCACAAAATATTAAAACGCAGTAATCTGGTCTATCGCATACAATGGCAGATTGACGAGCCATTCTTCTTTTTTATAATCTGCCATAGATGTACGGACAGATATTTCAGGTGAAAATTTTTCCTGATAACTCTTCAAGCTCTTCGCTCTGAGATTTACCTCTGCTTTTACTTCAACTGGGACAATCTTTCCTCCTGTGTCAACCACAAAGTTAATCTCGCAGGAGCCTCTGTCATTGGTGTAATAATAAATATCCAGATCCTCAATATTTTTTAACTGCTGGCAAACATATTGCTCTGTCAGTGCTCCTTTAAATTCTACAAAAAGATCATTTCCATCAAGCAGCGTATGCTGACGCAGTCCGGCCATACAGCCAAGAAGTCCAACATCCACTACAAACAGTTTAAATGCCTTCAGGTCCTCATAAGCCCGCAAAGGAATACCTGCCGTATTGACACGGCTGATTTTATGAACGAGTCCACAATCACTGAGCCACATAATTGCCGCCTCATAATCCTTCGCGCGAGCCCCTTCCCTGACAAGGCCATAAATAAACTTCTTATTTTCCTTCGCCAACTGAGAAGGAATACTGTTCCATATCATACGTAATCTCGGAACGATTTCATTAGGTGCATGCTTTGAGAAATCCTGTTCATAGGCCATAAGAATCCGTCTTTGAATTTCGCGAACCTCATTAAAATCTTTATTCTCTGCGAAGCTTTGCACAGCTTCAGGCATACCACCAACATAATAATAGTGTTTCAGTGCGTCAATATATGTCAGCTTAAAACTTGTGATCATTTGAAAATCCCGTTTGTCAATCAGTTCAGCAAATCTTTCCTGCCCATTTGCCATCAGAAACTCTCTGAAAGAAAGAGGATAAAGATTCATGAAATCTACCTTGCCAACTGGAAAAGATGTTCCCTGATGCAGAGCACTGCCAAGTAAGGAACCTGCACACACAATATGATACTGCGGCGCATTTTCATAAAAATATTTAAGTGAAGAAAGCGCCCTTGGAACTTCCTGTACTTCATCGAAGATCAATAAGGTATTGTCAGGATCAATTTTGTGTCCTGCATACAATTCCAATCCCATGATCAGACGCTCTGTATCCAGATCAGAAGCAAATAATTCTGCCATTCTGAAATTGGAATCAAAATTGATATATACAGTATCTGCATATGCCTGTTGTCCAAACTCCTTCATCAGCCAGGTCTTACCAACCTGACGTGCTCCTTCTATAATCATGGGCTTTCGATGTTTATTTTGTTTCCATTTTAACAGCTTTTCAATCGCAGTCCGGTACATACTTGCCCCTCCATTATTCTCTATATAAATGTATCATAAGACATATTTGCAAAAAGTACAACGAACTTTTGCTCGTTTATCACACTTTTTACACCGAACTTTGTAACTATACCATCATTTTTTACATTGTAATTATCATTTCCATGTATCCATGTATCAAAGGTTTGTTTTATTTCCCACACTTCACGAAAGTTTATCAATCATTTCTGAAAACAATTCGGCCTTCAGCCAGTCATTCAATTTGGCCGCAATCGGCGTGAATCTGGTTACAACGGTTCCGTCAGGTTTTGTTTCATTGATGTAATTCTGACAGTTCCTTGCTGTAATAGTCGTAGATGAGATTCTGGAAAGCAACGCTTGTCTGGGCGCACACTCCCGATTTATCGTTTTATCACTTCTTCCAACGTTATAACCCTTCCATATCCAGATTCACTATTAGCTTTCCAATTTTCCGTTCTTTTAAGAGATAGCACATATAGACAGGAAGATATACTACGGCTCCCTCCTGTTCCACATTTGCTACCGATAAAACATATGCCTTCTCAATATGATAATCGGGAATTTTCATAAAGTTATCCAAGGCTTTGTGTGCCTTGTAAGCTTTCCCGGATTTCACCTCAATGGGAACCACTTTTCCGCCCAATTCGACCAGAACATCCAGTTCCCCTATATTTTTCTTTTTGCAGAAATAGGGTTCCAAACCATTGGCCGTTAATTGCTGTGCCACAGCATTTTCAAAGTGAGCACCGTTATTTACTTCGCTGTTTTTATTGATCAGTTCCAGTTTGGTTTCCGCCGGATATGCACTGGTAAGCAATCCGGTGTCATTGGAAAAAAGCCGGAACACATTACTGCTTTTGCTCGCTTTGAGAGGAATAACGGGAGCTTCCACGTTATATACCGGTAACGCGACTCCGGCATCTTTCAGCCACAAAAAGCTGTTTTCATATCTGTCAAACTTTAACTCTTTATCCAGCATTGTAAATACAAATTTTTTATTCTGTTTGTTCAATTCTGCCGGAATGATATCATAAATAGATATCAATTTCAGTTTTTTATCTTCACTCTCATATTGAGAGAAATCCTCTTTATATAGCGCAACGATATCCCGTTGTACTTTATCCACTTCCCGAATATCTTTTGTAGCAATATAGATTTTTACCGCATCCGGCATGCCTCCGACAATTAGATAGATAAAAAACAGCGACAATAGCTTCTGATGTATGAATTCATCCACGGGCTGACATGTTTCAAATTTCGCTTTCAACATTTCCAAAGTTGTTTTTGACACATTATTTGCTATCATGAATTCTTCAAAATCCATCGGATACATTCTCAAAACAGTTAAATATCCAACCGGAACCGACGTTATTCCCTTAAGCTCTACTCCTAATAAGGATCCGCTCATTACATATTTGAAGCTGCCTTCTTCTACAAGGAATTTTATTTTTGTCACTATTTCCGGACATTTCTGTATCTCATCAAAAAAGACGACCGTTTCCTGCGGCTTACAATCCTCCGGCATAATCATTTTTAATTTCACCAGGAACTCATTCGCACTCATTTTTACATTGAGATAATCCACCAAATCCGGCTGATCTATAAAATTAACTTCAAACTTACAATATCCGCTTTTGGCAATTTCCTCTCTTATCAGCCAGGTCTTTCCAATCTGTCTTGCGCCTGTTACCAATAATGCTTTATCCGATCTTTTCAACCATTCTTCTATGATAATAGAGTCTTTTCTATACATAAATTCCCTCCTCCCTTTTTAACAGTATCTATTTTGCCCCGTTTTTTCAATATGATTTGTAATATTTTGCCCCGTTTTTCTAATTTTATTATATACATTTTGCCCCGTTTTTATTATTTCACCAAACCGGATTCCTTTTACATACATAAAAATGCCCAGATTAGATTTATAAATCCAATCTGAGCAATAACTTGCTATCTCTAATTTGATAAACTTGAAGTTGTTGTTTTATCACCAGTTCATCTTTCCTTCTTTAAATTGTGCTAATACAAAAGATTCTAGACTTTCAGCTTCAGGATACACTTCCAAGTTATCTAATCCCCAGTTGACAATCTCCCCAGTTTCATTATTCAAACAATACGCCAGCTCACCATCTCCTTCAATAACAATATATTTCTTTTCCAGACCATTTTTTCTAAAGCGGAGCGTGTCTTCAACAAATCGAGAATGTCCATTGCGACCACACGCCGCAATCTCCACACCATATCCAATCAGAACGCCATATTTCCGTATAAATATTTTCACTTCTTCCCTAAATACAATACTCAGCTGCTTTTCCAATTCAGATATTTTATCGTCTGTCCATCCACCAGTAACAAGAACTTCTTCCGGATTTTCTGCTATAAACTTATCCAAATCTTCAAACATCATATCTACCTCACAACTTCCAATTTTATCAATCACAATCAACATATAAAAAATGCTCTCCACAATGTAAGCACCTAAAAAGATATCCTTGCATTCCACCCTCATTATACATACATTCTTTTACATCTTTTATATCAAACCCATTCAAATTCTGATCATAGTTCTTTTCAATTTGACCATCTATCCCCATATCAACCAATTCTTTCCATCCAACGTATCCAACAAAAGCACAATAGTCATCACAATGTGCAATCCAATATTCTTGCTGCCAACCGAAATATCCCGGTGTCCGGTGAATCAATTCATCTAATTTGTCAGGATTAGAAACACGATCTGTACTTTCCGGATCCTGAAATTCTCCATCAAATTTTGAAGCAGCCATTCCGTTTACAATGCAATTTGGGCATAAACATTCTATTCCTTCCTTTGCAGTATAAAATGGGTCGCTGTACCAAATATTTGTGCTTTCATTACAACAATCGCATTTTCTATATTCTCCCCGACTAAACGCTCCCGTCTTAATAGGATCAGGGTGATACTTAAACTCTGGAATTTTCATCTTAACCTTATCTCCTTCATGCTATCAAGTTATACAATTCTAAAAATTGGAATTACATATTTTTCTATATTTCTTTTCCATGAATATTTCACTATTAACTTAAATCACGAGTCGTATAGCCAAACTGATTGATTAGTCTTTGCAAATCGTGAAAATATGTCATATTTTTGTTATCAAAAATTCCTTTTTTATGGAACAAAATTTTAGTATGTGCGTATGTACTATACAATTCGATATATGGTGGTTTAGCGGTTACATCCCTTTCTCCGATACAGGTTCCACCACTGTTTGGATATTTTCGTTTAAAATTCAAGGCACATTCCCTGTATGTCAACCAATGAAAATCTTTAAATTTTATTCCATCTTCATCAATCGTAACAATATTATCGTAATCGACTTCATCAATCTCAAGATGGAAATAGTGATGTTTTGATTCAAAATACGCAATAGCTTCATCAGTACGTTCCAGAAAATATGCTGTTTGTTTCTCTGTCAAACTACATTCCCATGGGAAGTTATTAGCCATTCCTGTTTTCCCATACTGGTATGCTACCATACTATATTTTATTTCCGGTAATATCCATTTTACAATCAAAAAGTCATTTTCCTCAAGCAATATTTCAGCATTTCCGGTTGATAATATTTGTTTTTTTACTATCTCAGTTTCATCTGTCATAAATAAAGTTCCTTTCCGAACAAACTACAATCCATTTTGGAAATGTATTTACGCAATTTTCCCACCTGTCACTCCCGATTTTTTAATTGGTTTTATCTATCATCCCAATTACTGACCTTCTCCTGCAAATAATCAGGAAGTTCTTTTATATCAATGCCTGTATCAATAATAAAAACTCTTTGAAGATTCGCATGCCTGCTCAAATCAGGAAGACAAGTGACGTGTTTAAGGTCTTGAAGCTTAATGATTTCAAGATTTGTCAACTCGCCGATAAATGAAATGTCGTTCAACTTATTAATTCTCCAAAGTTCAATTTCCCTTAAACTTTTTAACTCTGCCAACTCATGTAAGTTATTATTTGAATTCCAAAGAAGAGCCAATTTTTCCAAGTTCATCTTCCTTAAAAATGAAAAATCTGTAAGCCTAATTCCCCTCAAGGATAATGACTTAAGTTTAGAAAGCTGATTGATTTCCTCAAGGTTTTTTTTGGCTTTCTTCCCAAGCCATAGTGTTTGCAAGTTTTTGTATTTCAAAAGCCAGATACAGTCAAATCTAATTCCTGCTCCCATCGTATCAGCCATGATGGAAAGTTCTTCAAGCTCATCTGAAAGATTTTGAATAAATTCATAATCTTTTAAATCAAAGCATTCTATACACAACGACTTTAGTTTTAACGCAGCCAATACAGACAGATTGATTCTATTTGGATTATTTTTGAAATCAAAACAGTCAATTCGTAATCTCTTCACATGAGGCATATTCATTAAAAAAGATATATCAATTTCATGATAGTTTATGAAATGAAAAAGTCGGAATGTGATATCTGGACGTACGAAAAGTATCTGGTCTATTTTTTGATAAGCTTCATTAGGCAGACACTCAGATATCTGTATCCATTTTAGCCTCTTATTATTACTTATCTCGTTTAGCATTTGTTCATTGATATCTGCATAACCAAGCTGACTTAAAATACCATTTTCCCAAGTTTCGTTTCCGATATGAATATGTCTGTCAAAACATATATGAGCTCCCATAATCTTTTCCTTTTTCTAATAACCCTAGTGCATTAAATTCTAATTGAACAAAATCGCTGCGCGATGGCCTGCCAAGGCTGTGGCGCAGTTTTTCTACTTCTAAATAAAAAAGCAGTGGAAACCAAGTCCTACAAGTAGTATTGTTAAGTCACCACAACCAACAATCAAACAGGATCGACATTACCACTGCCTATGAAAAGATTAACACCTAACCGTTCTTTTAGCAAGCGGTTTTATTATTCCAATGCACCTCCATGTAAGCAGTGATACCTGAAATTACTGACTTTACATGGAGGATTTATTATGTACAAAAAATATTTATTACAGCTTGAGGAAGCCGGAAAAATCCGTAACCTCAAAGAGCGTTCCATTGACTGCTACAAAAACTATGTTTCCTATTTCCTGAATTACATGGAAAAAGTTCCGGAAGAGCTTACCTGCCAGGATGTCAGGGACTTTCTTCTTGCCAAGAAGGACGATGGTCTGAAAGCGACCACCCTCAACCTTTATAATTCAGCCATCCGTTTTTTCTATCGGAATGTACTTCACGTTCTGTGGGATGATATCACTGTTCCACGCATGATAATAGAGCACAAACTCCCAACCGTACTTTCTACTGATGAAATTGACCGGCTTCTTGATGCTACGGATGACCTAAAATATAAAGCCATGTTCGCCACCATGTATTCTTCCGGAATGCGTGTCTCTGAAGTGGTTCATCTTCATTATGGGGATATTTCACGCACCCACATGCAGATTCATGTACGGGATACCAAAAACCGTATGGATCGTTATACCATTCTTTCCGAGCGGAATCTGGCACTTCTTACAGAATACTGGTTTGCATGTGGAAAACCCCGTGATATTCTTTTTCCGAATAAATTTACCGGGGAATACCTTACCATTTCTTCGGTGGAACAGGTTATCCGCCGTTCAGCAGCGACTGCCGGGTTATCCGGTGTTACGCCTCACTGCCTCCGTCACAGCTTTGCAACCCACCTTATGGGCATCCGCAGTCCTTTTGACAGAAAGGATGGCATAGTCAATGGATAAACCCACAGTACAGAATATTTTTCACCGTTTTTATCCGGCATACCTTGATCAATATTCACCTTCCCCTGTACAGGCAAAGGTTGCACATAACATCATGAACTGCAAGACCGGTGCCTATGGTGCAAATGTATGTGTATGTGAGGATTGTGGCTTCGTACAGATTCATTACAATTCCTGCCGTAACCGTTGCTGCCCCATGTGTCAGGCTGTTCCGAAAGAAATGTGGATGGATGCACGCAGAGAGGATGTCCTTGATGCTCCTTATTTCCATCTGGTTTTTACGGTTCCTGATATTTTAAACCCTGTCATTTACAGCAACCAGAGACTTCTTTATGATGCCTTATACCATGCAGCTTCTTCCACAATCAGCGAACTGGCTGCCGACCGGGAACATCTCGGTGCAAAGGTGGGATACATCTGCATTTTACATACCTGGGGGTCTGAAATGAACTTTCATCCCCACATCCATACCATCCTGCTGGGTGGAGGACTGACTTCCAACAACCAATGGAAGGACAATGGCGAAAATTTCTTTCTTCCCATCCGAATAATTTCTAAAGTGTTCCGCGGAAAATATCTGGATGAACTAAAGAGGCTGTGGGAAGAGGATAAACTGGTATTTCATGGTACTGCTGAAAAGTTCCGTAACCATTATACATTCAAGGAACTCCTGAATTCCTGTTATGGTATGGACTGGGTTCCTCACTGCAAAAAGACTTTCAATGGTGCGCAGTCTGTGATTAATTATCTCGGAAAATATACCCATCGTATCGCTGTCAGCAATCACCGCATTATCCGCATGGATGATGACACGGTTACCTTTTCAGTAAAGGATTACCGTAATGAGGGGCAATGGAAGGAACTGACCATTTCAGGGGTAGAGTTTATCCGGCGTTTTCTCATGCATGTACCACCAAAGCGTTTTGTCCGCATCCGGCACTACGGGCTGTTATGTTCCCGTACTAAAAACCAGAAGCTTACTCTTTGCCGAAATCTCCTTGGCTGCAGAAAGTATCTTTCCAAGCTTCGAGACATGGAAACGCCTGAAATACTGGAACACCTTTATGGCATCAAAGTATGTGTGTGTAAAGCATGTGGTGGGCATCTCGGAAAGCCACAGATGAGAATGCCACTGCGCTGCTAAAGAGCAACATTTAATACTTTCAAAAGCCTCAGTTTCTGAGGTTTTATCGTCATGCCCATTTGCCTGTTTTTTATAAAATGTTGTAGCTTTCATACCGAGAATCATATATAATCATGGACAGGAACAAAGAATTGAAAATCCATAGGTTGCGGCTACCCGGACGCTCACTTTGTTCAATTAGGTCAAATCGAAAATGGTGTAAACGAAGGGGCAGTTCACTGCAATGTCAAAACTGCTTTTTCGTTTACCCCCTCATCGATTGTAACCTAAAGAATTTATCGAGCACCCGTGCACCAGGCATTATAAGCTTTTGATGCCAGTTGCTCATCAGATATTTTATTATATTCATCTATTGTAAGACAAAGTTCTGTTGTGTAAAAGCGACAGCAAGAATATGTCTCTTCATTTGAGTTGTAAAACTCGTTTACCGTCATATTGATTCTATTTTTATACCAAAATATCAAACATCTGTATTTTTCATTGGGGTAATTTCCCCATGGAAAGCCTGTTTTTGCTTTTTCCAAAATCGTAATTACATCTTTGGCTTTTACATTAATCCAATCTCCCATATAATCTCCTAATCGCGATATGAGTTTTGTTTGTTAATTTATGGTGCAGCTTACCGTGTAAATTTAATTATTTGGTAATTCTATAATTTTTTACATAAATTTTCTATCCGATTATCGGTAACCATAAATGATATATGTCCCATTTTGTTCGTCGTAAGGAATATTAAGTTTTTGTAAGATTTCCAGAAATTGATCCGTTTCATCAATTACTTTACTTTCTATTAATCGTCCTTGATGTTCCAATCGACGAGGTCTGACTTTAATCCACTCTACAGCATAAAATGGTGTAGCATCTATATCTCCCCCTAAATAATTATCCAGGTAAATTCCCCAATCCCCCGCATAATAAGAATCATTCTCAAATTGATGATATGCGTTCTCTTCCTCATCAATGCTTTTTATTACAAACGGAGGCTGAAAAGGCAGTTTCATTACTTCCTTTTTTAGTTTTCTCCACTTAGTATTGTTCATCATAGAACATAAGCTTTTATCTTGAACAATCCTTTTTATTTTCTCTTTATATCTTTCAGAAGTATTCGAGCCATTCTCCATTATAATCTCCTCCTGCATTCTACAACTGCAACTTTAGATATACCCTTTATCTACAATATAGTGCAGATTACACCGGTTCAACATCCATTGCACATTCCTTGCACCGTTTCTATAATCTTTTATTTGCTGATATTCAGTATCACTTAATGAATCTGATATTTCCCTGATACGATACATAATCCTGTCTGTTCCCAACATCTCATCCAGAAAATCCAGCGCAACATTATAATCATCAAAAACTTCATCAAGAAGATATTGGCATGCTCCGTCGATATCCTTTGCAAATCTTTCCGCAAGATCTACAGCTGTTGCATGAAGGTTTTTGTCAAATAAATTTAAAACAGCCTCAAATTTATCCTCTGTAGATATATCAAACCAATAACTATTCTTTTCTTGAAAGCTTTGTTATAAATAATGAAATTGTCTCATCAACAGAATTAAATATTTTATTCACTGGCATCTCCTTTGGTAAATATTCAGATTCTAAAATTATCACTCATCATTCATTTCAACTAAAACTGCGTCAATAACATTAAACTCATCTTCCGAAAGACTCCCCAGACCGCTTGCCCGCCATGCTTGTTCGAATGAAATGTTCTTTCTATTGCTTAGATAGATAAATGTGGAATCGCCTGCTGCATTTGGCATTCTTCCCTTTATCTCAAGACGATATTTATAAGTAATATCATCGCAAGTCCACGTTCCATCTTTCATCTGGTAATATGTTTTTACATTGCCCTTTATGGTTTTCTTATCCCCATTATTCTTATTAAGGCCATATGCCACCAGTAAAAAAACAACACATAATACGCTGATTATAAGAGCAATTCTTTTCTTCGTTATGATACGCGCCTCTTGTTTCTTCTTGCGATACATCTTATAAATATGATAACAAAAGCGAACTTCTTCTTCACTAATTGCGAGCTGGGAGAATGCCGCTTTCTTTGCAATACGCATGTACTGTTCCCAATCTTCTTCAGAAACAGCCGGATACATTTTCTTTAGACGCGCCTCATATTCCGCATCTTTCATTGATGAAAATTGTGCCGGCACAAGCTTACGCACATTTTTGTATATTCTGCGGTTGATTCTTTTTACTGCGCGGATATTCTGCTTTTTGTGAAGCTCTTTTAACAGAACATTTCTATAATTCCTCTGCAATCGTACAACACAATACAGCACAAGTACCAGCACAACAAGAATGATGAGAATACCAATTGCAAAAGTTGCAATTTTCTGTCCCTGTGACAGCGCTTTGCCGCCTCCGGTTCCATTTTTCCCTGGTTCCTGCGTAGATTGCTGCGTCATTTGCGTCTGCGAATCCTGTGTCTGTGTTTCCTCTGTAAGCTGTGTTTCTGTGTCCACAGACTCGCTTGATGTGGTCGCATCTTTTCTCTTATCATGGGCTGCCTTCAGGTCTTTCTGGCTTTCCGCACTTGTCGGTACGTCTGCATTGATTCCACCATATCCCGGTGTCACTTCGTAAGGAATCCATCCAATGCCATCCAGATAAATTTCCACCCATGCATGCCCGTTTCGATCAATGACATCCGCTGCGTAGCTTCTATCTTTTTGCACTTTAAAAGATTCTCTTTTTACAATATAACCGGATGCATAGCGCGCAGGCACGCCGAGTTCCTGCAAAATCAGTGTTGCAGCACTTGCAAAATGCATACAATATCCTTCTTTTCCTTCCTCTAAGAAGTATGCTACCGCGTCCTCTCCCGGTGCAAGATCATCCAAATACAAATTGTAACGTTTATAGGTATTTAATATGTCTTTTACACTTCTTGCCAGATCAAGCCTTGACATATTCACATATTGCATCATCGCTTCTTCCGATGCAAAATCCTGTTCCCCATAATATGCAGCATCAACATAATCTTTTCGTGCCGTGTACCAGTCCGAATCCATATAACTGTCTTCCAGAACCGCCTTTGCATACCGGATCACTCCATCGGTCGCAGAAGCATTCGGCTTCGCATAATGATTATATGCATACGTATCATACCAGCTCATGGCATTCGGGTCCTCTTTATTCTCGATCCACACAAAATACTGCGCATTCTCATCCATCTTCGTATTTTGCAACAATCCCTCTGCCTTAACAGAAGATTTCATTCGCTTCTTTTTGACCACAGCATCCTTGTCTACCCACACAGTATCCTTACTGTCTGCCAGATCCATAAAATATGGCACAAGTGCATTGGAACTCCATGTATTTTCATAGGTGATTTCATAGGTTGTCCGCCTATCAATATTGTCATTTCCCTGCGACTGTTCGTAGACATTCTGGCTCAGCAGGACCGCAATATGATCCGGATCATAGCCCGCTTTTTTTGCTTCCCTTTCATAAGAATCATCCAACGGTTTCCACGTACCATCCACATATCTGCTACTGCAGAAATCCTTCAGATACAAATTGGTATCCGGCTTTTTTTCCGCGCTGATCGTAAGTATTTTACGGTCAGAATATTCTGGTGTATTGTTGTCGACCTCTGCCTTATTGGTTTCAACATAAGACGGTCCAATATTTTTCAGTCTATCTTCCAGCTGTGTTTGAAAAATATAAAACTGCTTTCCATTTTTCGCAATTGCTTCGGCCGGACGAACGAACGCTGTTCCTCCAAGCAAAACAATCCCAACTGCAACCACTGCAGTACAGCCCAATGAAATCATCTGCCGGAAAAATACATGTTCCTGCTTTTTGTATTCGCCCTTTTTTGCCCGGAATGCAACACGTTCCCTTGCATATGGACCGGAGAACAGAAGGAGCAGTCCCGCAAAATAAAATGCAAACCCTTTCCAGGACGGTAGTGCATTCACAAGCAGTCCTGCACTCAGGATCGTGATCCCCGGCAATAACAGAAACAGCTTCTGCTTTGTCATATAGCGCAGCATCACACAAAACATCAGAAGAAGATACAGGGTAAACCCTAACGCAAGTGGCAGATAGGTCATATCTGCATCGTATCCCTGTATATTGCTTTTGTAATAAGCATTCCATGGAATCAGATAGCTGCTGTACAGAGCCTGATACCCTTCTTTCATATGTGAAAAATTTTTCCAGAAATAAAGTGCCGATCCAAGGATATAAACAAGTTCTGTTCCCACCGACCATACCGCCTCATATTTTCCGCAAAGCGGTGCCACATGAAACAGCACAATCGCCAGAAACAGAAATACCTGGATCCACACAAACGAAGCTTTGGAAATCGTCCATTCTTCAAGAATGCTGGTTGCCAAAAACACCATTCCATAAAACAACAACACCGTTGCCATGAAACTTCGAACCGCACCCGCACAGTTTTCTGCAAATACATATTCGGTTGTCTTGTTTGTTTTTTGCATTGTATTTTTTCTCATAACATTAATTCCATGGTTTCCATTTTTTCTTTCCAGTCTTTTTCGTCCAATGTAACAATTTCTTTGTCATTTAAGATCAAATGCATAGAAGCATCCAAATACATTGTGTACAACAGATTCTCCCGCTTATATTTTTCTTTGTACATTACCGATAACGGCTGCGGTGCCGCCACATAGCCATCTGCGAGGTAGTAACACAAAAACATGTAAAAGCTTTCCTCATCATCAATCCGGATACGGACAACATCTTTGCGGCTGACACTATACCATGCCACATAGTGCGGACAGGCTGCATCCATCAGGGAAAACACAACTCCTGCCATCACCGTAAGAAACTTTTCTTCGTTTTTGGTTTTTCCCTTCTTCTTTTTCATATTCATATGTGGCGGCTCCAGCAGGAACACAAGCGGACAGGCCTTTGGCTGGCTGTTTTCCCGCACAAGCAGATCATCCGATTTTGCACTTAACTTCCAGTGAATGCTCTGCATTTTGTCCCCGGCGCGGAACTCACGCACCCCAAAGATTTCGCTCGGATCATCTCCCGGATGAAAATCATCATAGATTTCTGCCTCTCCAAAAAAGTTGCGTGTGTGTTCCGATACATGCACACCGACACTGATCAGTTCCGGGAAAATCATAACATTGCATGATTGACCGACTTTCTTTGTTATGCAAAAGATACCTGTCAGATCATAGATTTTGATCTTCTTTAACCCAAATTCATAATTTCCTGCATATTCCGGATATATCACCTGTTGATACTCATTTTTTCCGTGATACACCGGTGCACCTTTCTGCCAGGCACGTTCGCTTTTTCCAATGAAAGCATTCTCGCAGGTAATCTGATATTTGATTTTCATACAGCTGATACGGCTATGATTCTTTACGGCAAGCGTAAGCCGGACTTTTTCCCCCGGCTCCGCGACCGCGATTGGGATTTGTATGGCCGCCTCAATTTTCCTGCGATACCAGAGTAAAAATAAAAAAGCGAGCACCAAAAGAATTGCTTCGGCAAAGCCAAGCAATCCAATTGTCACGCTCGAATAAATAAGTGCGATATAAAATGTAAAAACCGTAACCAATGCCCCGATCACAAAACTAATCACGCTAATCCACCTTTTCCATATATGATGCCGGCTGTCTTGTATCCGCTATAATCTGGGATAAAATCGCCTCTTCCGTCACATGTGCCACCCGCGCCTTGGTGTTTGGCACGATACGATGCTTTGCGATATCCATAAAAATATCGGTAACATCAGATGGAATCACATATTCCCGCCCCTGAAGAAATGCCCAGGCTTTCGCCATGCGCACACAGGCGATCGTTCCTCGCGGGCTGACACCAAGTTCAATATAATTACTGTTTCGCGTCTTGTTCATCAGGTTTGTAATGTACGCATAAATGCTGTCATGAACATACACATTCTCCACCTGCGCCTGCATGTCCACCAGCTGCTGCGCCTGCAGAACTGCCCGCAACTCACCAAATCCCGCAGCAGTACTTTTGCCTTTTGCAATGGCAATCTCACTCTCCAGATCCGGATAGCCCATGCTCATGCAGATCATAAAACGATCCAGCTGGGACTCCGGCAAAAGCTGCGTTCCGGCGCTTCCTTTCGGATTCTGTGTTGCCATAACAATAAAAGGCTTCGGCACCTCACGGCTGACACCATCCACGGTTACCTTGCCTTCCTCCATAACTTCGAGCAAAGCCGACTGTGTCTTTGGAGAAGTCCGGTTGATCTCATCTGCCAGAAACAAATTACACATAATTGTTCCCGGATAATACACAAATTCTCCTGTATTCTTTTGATACATATTAAATCCAAGAATATCTGCCGGCATGACATCCGGCGTGAACTGTACTCTGTGATTTTCCAGGCCCATGACCCTGGAAAAAGCGATTGCCAGAGTTGTCTTACCGACACCCGGCACATCCTCTATTAAGATATGACCTCCCGCGAGAATTGCCGCGAAAGCTTTCTGAATGCAGTCATCTTTGCCGGTAACGGCGCGTTTTACTTCGTCCATGACTGCCCTTGCATTTTCATAAATCTGACTCATTGTTGTTCCCCCTATATATCAAGTTTTCATAGAAAACTTGATACTATCAATATCTAACTATAAATTGAGTATAATGCATTTATGGGGAAACAACAACATTGCAGAGGTTAAGATTCTCTTAATTCCAGAACTTTTTTTCCTATCTGCGGATCTTCGATTCCAAGCAAAGATAAAATCAACGCCATTCGCATATATTTTCCGTTCTGTACCTGCTGAAAATAAGCCGCTCTACTGTCATCATCCACATCATAGGCGATCTCATCGACACGTGGCAGCGGATGCAGTACCGGCATATCTTCCTTTGCCAGCTGCAGTTTTTCCCGGTTGAGAACATAAGTGTCTTTCAGACGAATATAATCCTCTTCATTGAAAAAGCGCTCTTTCTGCACTCTCGTCATATAGAGAACATCCAGCTTCGGAAGACTGTCCTCCAGACTGGACACTTCCTCATACGGCGTATGCGTCGGCTCTAATGTTTCGTCTACAAGATAATCCGGGATTCTGAGTTCTTCGGGCGAGATAAAATAGAATTTGTTTCCTGTATGGCGCACCAGACTCTTCACCAGTGAGTGCACCGTTCTTCCGAACTTCAAATCTCCACAGAAACCGATCGTCAGATTGTCAAGTCTTCCAAGTCTCTGGCGAATGGTCATCAGATCGATCAACGTCTGTGTCGGATGGTTATGTCCGCCATCTCCCGCATTGATGACCGGGATTTTCGAATACATGGATGCACAAAGCGGTGCCCCTTCCTTTGGATGACGCATGGCAATAATATCTGCATAGCAACTGACGACCCTTACGGTATCTGCAATCGTTTCCCCTTTGGAAACGCTCGATTGTTCTGCACCTGCAAATCCAATTGTCTGTCCACCAAGACTGAGCATTGCCGACTCAAAAGAAAGCCTCGTTCTTGTGCTTGGCTCATAAAAAAGCGTTGCAAGCTGTCTGCCGTCTGCTGCATGGGCATAAGCTTTCGGATTCGCAGCGATCCGGTCTGCAAAATCCAGCACTTCATACGTTTCTTCTACTGTAAAATCCAAAGGACTTATCAAATGTCTCATAACCACTCTCCTTTTGTTAAATACTGACTTCTCTCTGCACCTACGGATATGAACTGTATTTCATGCTGCAGAAGATCCTCTAACGTCTCTACATACGTTTTGGCTGCATCCGGCAGTTCATCATAGGTTACGCAACCGCTGATGTCTGTCTGCCAGCCGGGAAGCATTCTCACAATTGGTACATATTCTTCTAGATCCTCTATCGGATCAAAATCCGTCACTTCCTGATTTCCCTTTTTGTAACCTACAATCACAGGGATTTCTTTCATCATACTGAGCACATCAAGCTTAGTTAATGCAATCTTGTCCGCGTTCTGACACTTTAATCCATACCGGCTTGCAACTGCATCAAACGGTCCTACACGGCGCGGACGTCCTGTGGCAGCACCATATTCTCCGCCAGACTTGCGCAAAAGTTCCATCCAGGATTCTGGCATGGCTTTTTCTGCTGTAAATGGCCCTGCACCTACACAGGTTGAATAAGCTTTCAGTACACCAACGATATGGTCCAGTTGCTTTCCCGGTATCCCCGCCCCTATCGGACCGTAGGCAGAAATCGTTGAAGAACTTGACGTATATGGAAAAATGCCATAATCAATATCCCGCATAGCTCCAAGCTGTGCCTCTAAAACAACACGTTTTCCTTCCTTTAATGCTTCCTCGAGATAAGCACCTGTGTCTACTATATATGGCCATAACTCTGCTGCCTGAGCTTCACACCAGGAAAGCAGTGCCGGATAGGACATCGGTTCCTGATAATAGCATCCTGCAAGCTCCAGATTCTTTGCCTCGAGCATCATTTTCAAACGATTCTGTACGGATTCCTCTTTTAGATGAAGCAGATCCCCAAGACGCAGTGTCTTCTTTCTGTATTTGTCACTGTATGCATAGGCAATGCCTCTTTTTGTGGAACCAAACGCTGCTCCTGTTTTTGCAAGACGTGTTTCTTCGAGTTCATCCTGAATTTTGTGCCAAGGCATAGAGATTGTTGCCCGTTTGGAAAGTTTTAAGTTGTTTGGTGTGACCACAACACCTTTTTCCCTGATCTGTGCAATTTCGTTTGTCAGATGTTCCAGGTCTACCACCATACCATCGCCGAGTACGCATATTACATTCTCATGCAGAATACCGGATGGCAACGGATTTAAGACAAATTTCTGCTATTTGGCAACCACTGTATGACCAGCGTTATTGCCGCCCTGATAGCGGACAACAACATCTGCATTCTCCGCAAGCAGATCGATCACACGACCTTTTCCTTCGTCTCCCCAGTTAATTCCTGTTACAGCTGTAAGCATATTTTATCCTCCTTCTATTGACACTGTCTTTGAACATAAACCCATGCATAATCTGTTATGAGCAATACCGGAATGTCCGGTCGGTAAGTATTCTCGCAAAAATAAGTCCAAGCGGTAACGATACAATAATCATGATCGCTGCTGCAAACCACAAAACTGCCTCTGTTAGTGACATAATTCCAAAATTATAAATCGCACGATACAAATATAATCCTGGCACCATAATTACAATGGATGGCACTGTCAGTGAAATTCTCGGATATCCATGATTTCTCTTTATGATGGATGCAAGCAGACCTGCAGTCAGTGCTCCTATGAAAGCTGCTGCCGCAGATGGCATCCCTGTATAATCGACCAGTTCCAGCCGCAATGTATTTGCAACGGCACCGATACATGCCGCCGT
>OLSQ01001160.1_pt1 | contig 22671 bp, 15 predicted proteins | sample 1672561 | NCBI WGS metagenome assembly OLSQ01 (sample SAMEA3136699, study PRJEB25190) | human gut metagenome | biome: human gut; feature: human-associated habitat; material: faeces | place: Austria | collected 2013
AAGATAGAGGCCTTTGCCGCAAGCAAGATGCACAACAAGACGCACAGCATCCAGTTGGTTATGATTACGACGATGGGTGTTGCCCGAGGGGAACACGCCAGCATTGTCAATCAGTCTGTTGTGTTGGACAATTTATTTGCAGACCGCTTAACTTAGATTCTCTAATCCTTCTAATATATAAACACTACTAAGGTTGAGTTTTTTCCTAAACCGATGTAATATCTACGTTTTGGAAAAAGCTCAATTTTAATCTTTCTTTGACAATTCCCCAGATAGTGGGCGAAAGCTGATGTCATTGCATCGGTTTTCGCCCACTGCCTGTTTTGTAATCTTCTGTCGGGAGCACCAATAAACCTTGCCGCAAGCTCTATTCTTACCTTTTCCCTATCATTCTTCCCCTTGTAGCCCAGATTTTTCCCAATTATTTCATGTTGATATGATTATTCGTGGATAATCGTGAATAATCGGAATCAGCATGGCATCATTGAGTTCCTTTGCAGCCGAATCACTAAAACTGTGATAAATTATGGAAAAAGAAATTCTGACATTCAACGACCTCCCGCAGGTCGTCGCCCAGCTTCGGGATGAGGTGATGGGCATGAGAGCCATGCTGACCAGACAGCAAGTAGAGAGTAGTAAACCCGTAAAGGAGAACCGCCATAAGCCAATGACTGTGGAAGAGGCCATCGAGTACACGCACATCCCCAGGGGAACGATGTACATGAAACTGGAGGACGGCACCATCCCAGCCACCAAGCCTGGCAGAAGATGGATCCTGTATCAGGATGAGCTTGACAAATGGCTGGAGACGAAGCGCAGGAATTCCGTTCCGATGACCGCAGATGAGGAGAACGATACCATCCTCGCTTCACACAAACGAAAGCCAGATAAGCATGACTGGCAGAACGAAGCCGACACCAGTCCGACGTAACCCTGTTTTTCAAGTCACATTCAATTCTCATTATTAACAACGGCTGAGGGCTGACCAATGCCAGCCCTCACCACAAAAAAAAGTAAAGATGAAATATATGAATATCAAGTATGGAATCCTGCTGACCAGAGAACAGCTTGATTTCCTCAAGGATGACAACCAAGGTTTCCACCGCATGAAAGCCCTTGATACCTTTCTCTCTTTGGCGGCAATAGAACCGTTCCATTATGAGAAGAAGAACTTCTCGGCTGACCTCAGTATCGGTCAGTTTGCCATATCGAAAGTGGAACTCGCCGAACTCTGGCACTGTGACCGCAAGACTGCACAGAAGATGATTGACCTCTTCAATGAGGTGGGGATTCTCACATCCGTAGCCAATAACCGTACGACTATCCACACCATTCATTGTCTGGCCTTCTGGTTCGTGGAAGGGCAGGATGCTCCCATCAAGAATCCGAATTATCAACGCAATCCAATCGTTCAAAATCCGGCTGTCCATGATAATGCCAATCCAATGTCTGCTGGTGATAAAGGCAATAGCCATCCTCTATTGTTTACCTCTTCTACTCCCGTTTCATCTGTGGCTGATGCCAACGGACGGAGCAGCGAGTGCCATCCGAGCTTGCTTGAAGATGGTCGAGTCGTGACGGACGAAGACGAAGTCAACACTGATGAAAGGGAAGAAAACAAGCTATCTCCATACGGAGAGGATGGACAGCTGCCAGATGATTACTTGAAGCAACTTGACGAGCACCTGACTTCGTCAATGCGTCACCCAAATTAAGATTTGTTGCCAGATAGGTCGAAAAGTGGTTTGACCGCGAGGTGCTTCTCCGTCAAGAAGAGTGTCTTAGTGAAGTAAGTCCCGTTCTCAGGCATCCTTACTCTGATTGTCGTTATAGTTTTGGCTGCCTCAAGCACCTTATCGACACTCATCCCAATCTTGTTAATGGCAATGAGTCGCTCCAGTTCCTTATATACCTTATAGGCGATGAAGCATATGCAGACATGCGCCTCTATCCTTCGTTCTGTAAAATGAAACATCGGACGCATCTCCAGAGTTCCTTTTGAAACACGGAATGCACGTTCCACCACCCAAAGTCCATGATACTCGGCAATGACACGCTCGGCATCAAGGTCTGTATTGGTGATGTAGCCCTTGAGTCCGTCCCACTGGCAGTCCTCTGCAATCTTCTCTTCGCTAATGACGACTTCTATGTCCTTGCTGATTTCAAGAAACTTGTTGTAGCCACGCTTGTTCACCTGACTCTTCGTGATGCGTCCGGTCTTATAGGCTTTTTTCAATCGGGCAATTCCGCGGTCACGGTTATAAGCATCTTTCTTCGCACGTTTGTCGGAATAGCTGACGATAAGTCTCTCCCCATTCTCACGTTTGTAGTTGTAACAGGCTTTATCTACTTTCTCTAAAGAGAGAATCCATTGCTTCACGCTTGCACTCTCGCTCTTGATGCGAGCTCCAAGTATGTAGTTGTAGCCAGCCTCCCGCAGCAAAATGACATTGTTCTTGTTCATCAAGCCTGAGTCTGCCACCACGACAAATTCTTTACCCAGATTGAAACGCTGCTTGAAGTCATCTATCATCGGTATCATGGTAAAACCCTCGTACTGGCTGCCGTTGAACAGAGAGTATGAAAGCGGGTAGCCTCCTTCTGATACAAGCAGACCGAGTATAACCTGTGACTCTGCCGTCTTGCCATCCTTTGAAAACCCCGGTTCACGCAATACGTCTGTCTGTGCTGTCTCAAAGTAGAGCGTCGTCACGTCGTAGAACATCAATCCAATCTTGCCTCCGAACAGTTTCCGGGTGTGCTCTACGCTGATTTGCTGTGCAAGCTCCATCTGTGTATTGTAGAGCTTGTCCATGTAGCGGTAGATGTGGTTGAGGTCAACATCTTCATCATAATATGACTTCAGGTAATCTACTGTGGCAAGTTTGCTTCTGGGCTGAGACACCCTTGCGATTACCAAATGACGCAGAATCTCATCGGGAATCCGGTTGAAGCCGATGCTGTCATAGACTTGATCAAGCAGAAGCTGTGTGCCGTTTATCAACACGTTGTCGATATTGCCAAGAAAACGTTCTGTCTCCTCAACTTCCTTTCCCTTGCGGTCTTCGAAGTCAAGTTCTTGCTGACCGTCATGGGTATGGAGCCATGACTAAGCTTTACGGAACATCTCATCGGCTTCTTCTTCCGACTTTGCCACTCCGAACTTCTTCACTTCAGTGAATTTCCCATGTGCTTTGCTCACAACTACAACGCTGATTGTACCTGAGCGATTGGTTTTCTTGCGTACAAACATGATGTAAAGGTACGGATTATTTGGCTTGCGTCACCCAAAGTCACCCATTTATTCTACGTAACTCATTGATTTTCATTCTGTGCTATCTGATGGCGCAAAAAAGTGATGAAGTCAGGAAAGGGAAGAAAACAAGCTATCTCCATACGGAGAGGATGGACAGCTGCCAGATGATTACTTGAAGCAACTTGACGAGCACTATGCCAACCTGTTGCCAGAAGCCGATGAGCCATATAGCACATCAAATGATGTCGCATTAGGCAACACTCCTTTCATGGCCACTAATCCAGAGGAAATCCCTGATGATGAAGGCTCGACAAATCAACTTGTCTCGCCAATTCCCAGTACAATAGCTGAGGATGTAACCGATAGTGCCGAAAGCCCACAATATGGCAGCGACTGACAGAAGACTATTGCCACGGACAAACCCGAAGAAGTGTGTTTTTTTCTGAGGTCTAAACAAGAAGTCCCAATGTCTGACAGATTTGCTTCGCTGCACTGTCCTTCCACTGGGTTCTTGCGTCGCTCGCAGGCTCGCACCGGGTTGTCCAAGGCTTTTACTTCAATCTCTCGATAGTATTACATTTATAACCCAATTAAAAGAATCATTGAGCAATTATGATTAAGACAAAATCAAAGACCTCAGAAAAGAGGCAGAATAAGGGACACCACATCGATGTCCGCTTCACGGAAGAAGAATACAACCAGATTGTAACCAATGCCAACAAGTGCGGAATGCACAAAAGCAACTATGTCCACGATGCTGTCCTTGGGCACCAGCCGAAGCAGTTGATGACCGAAGGACAGGAGGAAGCGCTGAAAAGTCTCTCCGCTGCAAGGTCAGAACTTGTCGGCATCCGCAATGCCCTTCACGGACTGCCTCAGGAGGTGAGGAAGCGTTACTTCAGGAACGAGCGAATTATGACGGCATGGATAGAGGGTATAAACTACCTTATTCAGCACTGGGACACCATCAAGGAAAAGTTTGGAGGATAGGATTATGATAGCAACTGCAAGACCCATAGCGCATGGTCAGGCCATGACCAACTATGCCACGAAAGACTTCCGTGCCGACATCGTGAAGGTGAACCTCTTGACTGAGGATCTGCCCCCGATGGGCATGTGGGATGAGATGGTACTCCACATGAACCGCTTTAAGCAGAAGTTCGCACGGAAGCCCATCGACAAGACGTCCATCCGCATAGAAGTTTCCCCATCCATGAACGAGAGTGACGGATGGGAGCTCGATGACTGGCGACACTTCACAGAGGAGTTCGTGGATGAACTTGACCTGGTGACCAAGACACCAGATGACAAGCACAAGAATCTTGTCCCGACGAACATTAAGAACTCGCAGTACTTCGCTGCCCTTCATTATGATGCCAAATCTGGGATTCCTCACCTGCATCTGGTGGTGAACCGTATCGACAAGAACGGCAATATCAATGACTGTCACTTCATCGGCGAGCGGGCTGTGGCAGCTGCCCAGGCCATCAGTCTGCGCCACGGCTGGAAGGATCCTATGAAGATACGGGAAGAACACCTCCAACAGATAACCGATGACTGCATGGATATGCTCAAATCTCTGCCACGCTTCGACTGGACTGATTACGTGTCCTTGCTGACCAAACGAGGCTATAAGGTCAAATTGCAGCGGGATAAGGAGAACGTAGTCAGAGGCTATTCCATCAAGAAGGGCAATTCCTCTTATAAGTCATCGGAACTTGGAACGGGACGCAACCTGATGCCGACAAAGATAGAAGATACATGGAAGAAACTGCATCCTGTTCAGAAGCCGATGGCTGTACAAGCACCAAAACCATTGGACAGCAAGAAGCCAGTCACGGATAGACCGTCAACGGCACAGGCATCATCCTCACAAGCCAAACCAATTGCCACATCCGATGACTACCGACAGGTATTCCTCATCGATGGCAAGCAGGTACAGCTTAGCATTCCAGAAAGAGTTTACAAGGAGTTTGACAGTAACATCGAGGTTCCCGAAAACAGCAATGCCACACATGGGGACATCCTGAAAGTTGCCATGTTACTTTTCCTGAACTACGTCGATGCTGCTACTGCCATGTCCGAGTCTTATGGTGGCGGTGGCGATGCTGGCACAGGTTGGGGAAAAGACAAGGATGAAGACGAGCTGGAAAGGGCCAGACGCTGTGCCAAGATGGCCAACTGGCTCTGCAAGCCGATTGTCAGAAGATGGAAACGAGGTAAGTAATATAAACAGATTATCAACACAAGTAATACAAAAAAATATGTCACAAAAAGACAAATACAATAACCTCGTGCAGTCCATCAAGGATGACGAGGAAAAAGAGAAAGAGCAGAACCGCTTCGATGCCACCTTGGAGCAGATTAAGGAGGCGCTTGCCCTGTTGCAGAAATTGCTTGAAGCAATTAAAGAAGTGAAAGAAAGTAGTGTAACGACACAGAATGGTCTCAAAGCAGCAACCCAAAGCGCAGAGAATGCCATCACAGGCATTTGCAACGCCATTGTCCAGGCACAGCAGACACCTGTCAAAACGAGGCTTGATGATGAAAGTCTGAAACAGCTCCATGACAGTCATACCCAATGGCTGGGACAGGAGAAACAGACACTTGACGACCATCACAGGCAGCAGAAAGAAAGTTGGCAGAAGCAGAGCCAACGACTCACAGACATCGTGAAGAACAACGAGGGCGTATGGATTTCCACAAAACTATTCTACATTGTTGGCTCTCTTTCCCTACTGTCAATCATAACGCTTGCCATAGAGATAGCTTTCTATGTGTACTTCAAGTGGATAGCATGATAACTAATTAACGCACATAATGACATCAATAAAGGTAAAGTTCAGACCATCCACAGTGGATGGCAAGGAGGGAGGTCTCTATTTTCAGATTATCCACAATCGGGTAGTCCGCCAGTTGAATACTGATTATAAAGTCTTTGCAGAGGAATGGGATGCCGAGTCGGAAAGCGTTATCGTAAATGGCAACCGCACCAACCTCTTGTTGGGTATTCAAGAACGTCTGGCATGGGATGTGGCCCGTCTGGAAAAGGTTGTCCGCTCGTTGGAAACGGAACGTCGTCGCTTCACAGCAGACGATGTGATTACCATGTTCCATAAACTGACCAAGGAGTCCTCCCTCTTTACCTTTATGCATGGTGTCATAGCTCAACTGAAACAGTTGGGAAAAATCCGAACTTCAGAGACATACACGGCTACACTCAAAAGTTTCATGGCTTTCCGAGACGAGCAGGATGTACCACTTGATGGCATAACATCTGACATGATGCTCATGTATGAAGCTTACTTGAAAAGCAGAGATGTGCGCATGAACACCATATCGTTCTATATGCGTAACCTTCGAGCTGTCTATAATCGTGCTGTGGAGAAAGGATTGATAGCACAGCAATACCCCTTCCGGCATGTCTATACGGGAGTAGATAAGACAGTAAAGCGAGCTATACCTATCAAGGCCATCAAAGCCCTGAAGGAGTTGGACTTATCCATGAAGCCATCATTGGACTTCGCCCGTGATATGTTCATGTTCAGCTTCTATACAAGAGGAATGTCTTTCGTGGATATGGCTTATCTCAAAAAGACAGACCTCCAAAACGGTATTCTAACCTATCGAAGACGAAAGACAGGTCAGGAACTGACCATCAAGTGGGAGAAGTGTATGGCTGAAATCATTGCCAAATACCCAGAAAACAAGACTGATTGTCTACTCCCTATCATCAAAGAGCAAGGCGATGAACGAAGGCAATATGACAATGCCCTTCACTTGGTCAACTATCGTCTGAAAGAACTTTCGACAATGTTGAAACTCCAGCGACCGCTGACTATGTATGTGGCTCGTCATTCATGGGCGAGTGCAGCCAAGGCAAAGAATGTACCTTTGTCTGTCATAAGCGAAGGAATGGGACATGACTCTGAAGCAACGACAAAAATATACCTCGCTTCTTTGGAAACGTCGGTGGTTGACAAGGCAAACAAGATGATATTGGGATTGCTGTAAATAAGGATTTGTTTAGCAAAATTCTCAATCTCTTTCTAAGAGATGGATATTTGGGTACAAAGGTACATTTTTTCTTGCAAATTCCACCTTATTATATAAGAAAAATTGCATTTTGACGCTCATTATTTCACTTTGTTTAGCAAATTGGCAAACAAAACTGTCAAAATTGTCGTATTTACAGGTGTTTCTAATATTCTACGTCTCTTAGAAAGAGATGAACGTATTATGCTCGACAGAGATCATGTTACTAAAAGGCTAATAACATTTTACAATCAACATTATGATAACAAAATGTCCAAAATGCAATGTTCCCGTACAAATAAATGAGAAGGCATATTCGGGAATAGTGAATCTTGATTATGTTTGTCCTGTCTGTGGAAATCGATTCACAATTCAACTAAACAATCAGCTAGGCGGACAGACTAGACAGCCTGTGCAACCCGATGCTACCACCCCAAATTATCAACAGTCACCTTATCAAGCTACTCCTGAACAACAATATGCCCAAGCAAGCACAAGCCAAGTGCAAAGCCCATTGTTAGAAGAAGCGCCAACCAAGCGTTCTATTCTCATATGGGTTGTGCCACTAATTGTGTTACTTATATGCGCAGGAATAGGAGGATGGTTCTATTACCAAAAAGTATATTTACCAGAAAAGATAGACAGGGAAGCGCCTAGGTATTATACTATTGCAAATGCAACAAATATCAGAACGTCAAAATCATCTGGAGGGGATTTTAATAAGATAGGCTCTGTACCATTTGGTAGTGAACTTATTACCTACAGTTATGATGCAGATTGGAGCGAGGTGAAAGACGCTAATGGAAATAGAGGCTTTATTGCTTCAAATTTCATTGTTGAGAAATCCGACTTTTATAGATTGAATAGCATATTTGGAGATGCTTCATCCCGAGATATAATTGAAACTGTAAAATGTAGAAGAGCATTATTAAACTATTTTAAAGAGCATAATTATATTGGTAAAATAGCACAAAGCGACTTACCAAATATTGTACCACAAGTACAACCAAATTCCCAGAATCAATGGCAGGTGTTTACAAGAGCTAAAGGCGTAAAGCCTAATAGTGTATATTTTTCACGCGTGACTAATTCTGCATCAAAATTCACAGACTTTGCTGTGGTCATTACAAATATTAGCACACAGGATAAACGACTTCTATTATTCACTTTTGCAGACGATGAATCTTCATCCTTAGTTTATGAAGAGGAAACATCAGCAAGCTATATAGAGAATATTTACAATTACGGCAATGGAAATTATGGAGTAGCTTATTATTATGCATATTAATCACAGACAGAAGAAAAAACATAATTGGGCTTTAATTTTACTCTATACGGTGTCCTTCCTAATACCAATTGGAGGGCTTGCTGCTCTATACCTTTATTATAATGGGGAACTACAGAAAATCCCGGAGGCTAAAATTGTAGTAATTTCCAAGCAAGATATGAAACTACGAGTATATGACTATAAGGGTAATAAGGTTGTAGAGTACGGAATTGCATGTGGAAAAAACTATGGCCAAAAATATAAAGTTGGTGATATGAAAACGCCTGAAGGAATGTTTTATGTATCTGGCATAGAAGATGCTTCTGACAGAACCCATGATTTTGGCGATGGAAGAGGTGCAATCCCTGGCGCTTATGGACCGTATTTTATCCGTTTGGATACTCCTGGTCACAAAGGTATTGGTATTCATGGTACTCATGATCCAGAGTCTATTGGTACTCGAGCCACAGAAGGATGTATTCGTCTTCACAATGAAGATGTAGCCGAGCTCGCTCATCTAATTTACCCTGGAACAATGGTAATTGTTACATCGTCATTCCTTGATTACGAGCAAGAAACAGTAGCAGCAAAGGGTAAAAACGAAACTATAGATAAAAATAAAGAGCAGAAAAATAAGGAGAAAGACAATGTCGTAACTGTTGATAAAACAGCAGACCCATTATTAGAACCCCAAGGAAACATAATCGATAACTACGAATAAGATGGAATACTCATTAATAGCAAATTCCGGAATACAGTTATACACATTCCCATTTGAGATTGATTTAAATAGCAATTTCAAACAATGGTTCCATGAATGGTATGATAAAGAGGAAGGTGTACATAAGCTTGATCTAGTGGAAAGAGTGAAGAGCGATGAAGGTATCTTTTTCTACAACAAAAAGGAATTGATAGATAAGGGATACATGACCGCATTCGAAACCAAACAGGTTGTTAACCCTGAGGAAGTTCGAGAAGATGGTATCGTGCATCCTCTCGCAGGAAACATTGAGAGCACAGAGGATATGCAAGAAGAGATATACTCGATGTCGTTTACCGACAACCAATGTAAGCTTTCATTTTATGAGAATCAATGGATTCCACTTCCATATTTCCGCAGAAGGGTTCCTGCCCTAAGATTTGATTTCGGAGCATTTAATTGGGTTCGTGTGAAAATCATTCCACAAGACAGTCAAAATAGCAAGCTCAACTACATTGCTTTATTGGCTATTGACACGAGAATGAATTATGAGGCTACACAACTACAAGAAACGCCTGTATTTCCTGATAATTTCCAAAATGAACTAACGTTCCAGGTGTGTTCGGACGAGATGTTACTAATGGATTATTGTTCTGAGGCAACCGAACAATGCAGTTATATAAATGAGTATCTCCGTAAGTTAGTCCATCCAGATGCTCGTTCAATTTCAAAGATTAAAGGAGAGAAACATAAGATGTCCTATATTGCCACCTATTTTTTGCTTGTTAACTATCTGGCTTCAAAGGATGTCTTTCCAACCCTAAAGTTATACAAAGATGAGAACGTAATTGTAAAAGATGTTGACATGTTCATTGATATCGGTAACTCTCGCACCACATCAATATTGGTTGAAGATGCACAAAATGGTGATTTCACTAAAGTACCCTTGCTGAGTCTTACTGATTTGTCTTCTAGCGTTGAACTTACCGAGGACGGTCCTCGCATAAAACGTTATGATCATCCCTTCGATATGCGTTTAGTATTCCGCAAAGCGAATTTTGGAGAAATTGGACCACGTGATAGCCGTCAATTCGTATATCCATCTATCGTACGATTAGGTAAAGAGGCCAACGATTTGATTCATAAGTCTACAGAAGAATTTTCATCAGAAACGTTATTTACATATTCCAGTCCTAAGAGATATTTGTGGGATAAAGAGGCAGCACATCAAGAATGGCAATTTCTTGTCCTTAATGGTGAAGAACAAAATCATATTCTCGAGTTAAACGGTATTACGAATCAGCTTAACAGTAATGGAACTGTCGATCCTGATGGAATAGGTGGTGGAAAACATACCTATTCGCGTAGTTCCCTCATGACATTTGGGTTTTTAGAGATCCTCTCTCAAGCCCGAATGCAAATCAACAGTGAAGATTATCGAAAGTTCCATGGTGAGATAAATACACCTAGAAGAATAAAGCGACTAATCGTGACCTGTCCTATTACGATGTCACAATATGAACGAGAGACATTAATCAGATGTGTGAACGGGGCAGTTAAAATATTAGCTAATTTTGAAAAATCAAGCCTTACTACTGATCTGCAAACCGAAAAATTCAATATCGAAGTAATACCATCTTATCGAAAAGAAGGCAAGAATGTTTGGTATTATGATGAAGCTACATGCTCACAATTAGTATACCTCTATGGAGAGATAGGGCATAAGTTCAAAGGCAATAGCAAAGAATTCGTTAACCTTTATGGCAAAAAAGACAGTAATGGTAGAACATCATTTACAGTAGGATCACTCGATATAGGTGCAGGCACCTCCGACTTAATGATAAATCAGTATCATCTACAAGAAGGTCAGGATTCCGTAATTATTCCTTGCCCCTTATTCTACGACAGTTATTACTATGCAGGTGATGATATGTTACAAGATTTAATCCGCGAGATTTTATTATCAGGAGATTTCTCGGCTCTTGTTAGCCAAATAGGTAATGACAATCATGGACAACAGATGATTAAAGATTTCTTTGGGCACAACTATAATGGTCAGTCTATTTCACAAAGAATCCTAAGAAGAGACTTCAATATCCAGGTATTGATGCCTCTGGCTTGTCATTTCCTTGAATTGCTACGTACAAAGAGTCATAATTGTTCTGTACTCTTTTCGGATGTTTTCGAAGATGAGGAACCAAACGAGAATGTACTTAAAGGATTCAGGGATTTCTTTGGTTTAAATTTCCAAGATCTAGAATGGAAATATAATAGTGAGGTTGTTACAAATATTGTGATGAAGTCTTTCGACGCATTAGTCAAGAAGATATCTGCTATTATGTACACATACAATTGTGATATTATTGTATTATCTGGGCGCCCTGCTACCCTACCTCCTCTTAAAGATCTGTTTATGAAGTATTATGCAGTAGCCCCCAATCGCCTGATACAGTTGTCTAGCTATTATGTAGGAGACTGGTATCCCTTCGGAAATAATACAGGCTATATACGTAATCCAAAGACAGTAGTGGCTGTAGGTGCAATGATTGGTTTTTATTCTTCAGATCTTATACAATTCTCTAATTTCAAATTAGACAAAAGCGAATTAAACAAATTGCAATCTACGATTAATTATATAGAAACCCCTGATTCTGTTTTACTCAATACGCAATACTGCCTTACTCCTGTTCAAAATAGAGGAGAAATACTCGTTAAACAGCTACCTGCCTATCTCAAAATCAGACATGAAAACTTTGACAGTTATCCTAGTAGGCCACTCTATGAAATAGACTACGATTTCGGAAGTATCAGAAATCGCATGCGCAGACAGAACGAAGATAGCAATCCGAATATGACAGAAGAGGCATTATCTAATCTTGCAAATGGCGAAATAAGCCGTCTCAAACGTTTACTACCTTATAGAGTCATTCTTACCAGAGACCCTGGAGAAAAAGAAGAAATTCATATCGAACAAATTATTGACAATCAAGAAAACGATGTGACCGAAACAAACATACGCCTTAGCGTTCAAAGCTTAGGGCCGACAGATTGTTATTGGTTGGATTCTGGTATTTTTGATCTCTAAACAATTACAATTATGCAAAACGATATTTCTATACAAGATATAAATCATTTGCTTCATGTTGTTGAACAGTCGATTAAATGGGCCAATACTCATGAAGAGAACTCTTTCCCTTTTTCAGCATTTAAGGAGAAAAGGCGTGAACTAAAGAAGATTAAGTTTGCACTTGAGGAGAAGTGTTCTGCTGCAGCTTATGGTGAAAGTCAGAATGGCAAGTCATATCTGATAAGCAGTCTGCTTTCTTACGAAGGTGAAGCGCTTACCATTTCTGGTGGTATTGGGGGGAAGTTGTATAGCTTCATCGATGATATCAACCCGAGTGGTGGCAATACTTCCAAGAAAGAATCAACTGGTGTCATCACTCGATTCACTGTTCGCCCTGACGATTCACCAGCAGCTCATGACAAAGTAAAAGTTCGTTTGTTAACAGTTGCTGACATTGTATCGCTGCTTGCAGACTCATATTATAAAGATGTGAAGATCAATGCTGCCGATTTGCTACAGACAGACGACATTAATAGCAGTCTTGAAAAACTGTTACCAACTATTATTGACAAGTCTTATCAACAAGATTATATTGATGAAGATGACATCTATACGATTCATCAATTTCTTGACACATCAATAGGTAGCAGTTCAGCTAATGTGTATGGATCTAAGTTCTGCGCCTTAGTCGCACCAAAAATTAGGCAAATCTCACCGAGCAACTGGAGCAAAGTTTTCAGTATGCTTTGGAACAACAACCCGTCAATCACGTCTTTATTTGACCGGTTGATTTCTGATTATATGAAGTTGAAATTCAATCAAGTAGTATATGTTGACTTTGCTGCCATTTTGCGACAAAAGGGTACAATTCTTGATATTACATGGCTGGATTACCTGTTTAATGACAGCACAGTTGAGATTAACTCTAATTATGATCAACTCTGTGATGTATATGATGAACAGAATCATCTACTATTCAGCGGTTTTTCTAAGGCATCATTTTCCGCACTTGTAGCAGAACTTACTTTAGTGTTGCCAGAATCTGCGACGACAAAGCGAGCATTTCTCAAAGACTTCGATTTGTTAGATTTCCCAGGTGCACGCCATAGAATGAAACTGCCAGAAGCAAGTATACAAACCGAACTATCTATGATGTTGCGTCGTGGTAAGGTTTCTTATTTGTTCGATAAATATTCAGATTCACTTAGAATCAATTCCATCCTGTTTTGCCAAAACATGAACAAGCCTGAAAGTGAATTAGGTGAGGTGTTGAACGATTGGATAAACAAGAATATCGGTAAAACACCTGAAGAACGGGCAGAGCATATTAAGCACACTAATTACACTTCTCCATTCTTTATTATATCTACATTTTTTAACTGTGATTTACAGCGAACAAAGGAAACACCTTTGTTTACTCAGACTGTACCATTATCTGAGAGATGGAAAACAAGATTTGAGAATCATCTCAGCAACGAGGTTATTAAACCGAGCATTTATCAGTGGTTCGACAAGTGGGTACCCATGGGATCTGGCTTTGAGTCGGAATCATTTCAAAACATATTCATGTTGAGAGATTACTTCTGGTCATCTAATCAGCAAGTGTTTAAGGGTTACGAACCTGGAGTTAGTGGAGAAACGGAAATAGTAATACATCCTGAGTATCCCAATTATATGGAGGATCTAAAGCAATCTTTTATTACGTTTCAATTTGTAAAGCAGCATTTTAGAAATCCAGAAAAATCATGGAACGAAGCTGCCACTCTTAATCATGACGGTTCACAAGCAATTATTCAGTCTTTAGAAAGAATTGCAGTGGTGATTGATGATGCTCGACGTCAAAAGTACCATCAAGAGGTTAAAATTATCAGAGATCAAATACTTGAATCATTACTTCGGTATTATATCTCTGGTGAAGAAACTGATAAGCGCGAATCCATCAAGCGTACTGCAGGTGAGATCAAGTTTGGACTTGACATGCTCTCACCTTCGTCATTTGGTATGCTCATCAATAATTTTATGGTCAGTGCTCATGATATTCGCTATCTTGCAACCGACATTGTACTTCATAAAAAAGAATTGCCACAAGACTTTACTCTTATAAATGTTTTACGTCTGAATGCAGGTATCAACCCTTCTGATGGTAAAGAGATAAACTTGAAAAAACTATGTGATTATTATCATACTGATGAGCATATGCTTCGCAATGGCTTGAAGATGCAAAACATTGATCTGGATGATGTCATATCCGGGCAAAATGAAACGATGACTACAGAGGCTGATATTCTTGCAAGAAACATTTCTGTTTACTGGTTAGAGTTTATAGATGCTGCTGCTTACAATCTAAGCAAGCGTCTTATTCATTCTGATAGAATTGCATTTATGTATGGCGTCTTGTATAAGAAATTTTGCTTGCAACAAATCATTGCGAACAAAATTCAAGAATATGCAAATACGATTGAAGATAGAGATGTACTCTCAAATATTATTGCAGATTCAATATCATTGCTACTTAACGACTTTGTGACATCTGTTGGTACGAAACTTATGACATCCGAGGATAAACAGAAATCACTGAATAATGCAGAAGAACTGCACATCAAAGTTGATATACAAGACGATCAGCGACAGGAAGTTCCCGATCTAAAAGAAACTATGGAGGCATTCGAGAAATCTGTCGAAACACTCAGGTTTCAGGCTTTCGATCAAAACAGTCAAAACCTTTTACGTAAACTTCCATTATGGGATAACTTCAAAAGATGGGAGAATTTACTCATCATGGGGTTGATGCTGACAAGTGATGTGATTGAAATAGACGAAGCAGCCAACAAAGAAATGGAGATGATTATTGATGAATGTAAGTCGGTTTTAAATTAAGGCGTATGGTTCGATTTATAGATAAAAAGCCATTGTGTACTACCCAATTAAAGAATTTCTGTGAGATCCAGGGTATTGGCAATGATCCAATCTACATGCGATTTAGCAGTGTGGATAGCATAATCCTGCGATATATACCAGAGGAATATCAGCACTTTCTAGCCCGTCCGGATTATACACCCGAGGACGATGCTATTGTATGGTTTGCTCCAGAATGGACAGATACACCTAGACGATTAAACGATCTCTATGGTATAGAAAAAGAAAAATATGAGCGAATTTTTGAATCTACCTTCAATTGTTACAACCAAATAAAATCTAAAATCCATGGCGAAGTTTTGGGCATTCTTAATGCAGCCATTAAGTTTGTAGATAAAAAATTTATCTTTTGCTATGACAATAAGGTGGTTTGTGTAGCATGGGGCATGAAACTCAGAGATAGTATATACGATGCAAAGGGTAGTGTCGTTTATAACTTTTCTCAAACTAAAGGATACTCAATTATTTTTGATCCAGGAGAAGGCGCAGATCTCGCAGAACCAAATGATAGAATTATCCGCAGAAAAGAAAAGGCAGAATTAGTAACAGCAGACATACCAAAATTGATTCCCAAGCCAGGGTATCAATTCCTTGGCTGGATCCCTCAAGTACAAGGTACAATCGTTACGTCCAATTTGATTTTTCATGCTCAGTATCGTCAAGACGCAATAGATCCTATAACTGGTCCTGTGGTAGAAGAACCACAGGTAGTACCTACTTATACACTGCGTTTCTTTTCAGATGATAATTGTCAATTCGAAGGGCAAACCGAAATGAAGGTAGCGGACGGCTATCAACTATCGGAGAGCGACTATCCGCATGTCGTTCCAAACAACGGCTTTGAATTTGATTGTTGGGATCCTTTCTTTGTTGGCCCTGTTCATTCTGATATGAAATTCCATGTTCGGACTAGACAAAAGTTCTTTGATGTAAACTTCCAACCAGGAAGATTTGGCAGTTTAAAAGGTGCGTCTCCGATTATGGTACCTGCAGGCAGTAGACTTTCGCAAGAACACATCCCACAGGTGATCGCTAATTCTGGTTATCTTTTTTCTGGCTGGAATGTAGAACCATTAAACTACACAGTATCTGATAACTGCACTTTTACTGCCACTTATTATCACATCCCATGGTGGCGACGCTTCTTCATATGGTTTGACACTTTTGGCTGTTTAAAGTGGCTTTTGCTCCTACTGGCCTTCCTTCTGCTTTCATGGCTTTTCTCATGGATATTTCCTGGTTGTCATAGTCTTCGTTGGAATCATTGGTATCATCCTGTAGATGTAACAGATAATTCTTTGTATGTTGTATCAGAGTCAACAGATACAATATACATTCCAAAGATCAACGATGAACAAGAATATATGCAATCTTACGATACTGTTACTGACCCTTCAGGTATTCGAGATCAAGTTCAGAACCGTGGAGGAAACATCAATGCATTCATGCGCTTCTCTATAATATGGAATCAAAACCAAGACGATATCGTAGATCTAGATGCACATGCCGTTCAGCCAGATAAGAAAGAGATTTACTATGGTAGTTATCGTAGCAAACCAACATCTATGTCTGGCCAACTTGACGTAGATGATATTCGACCTAATCACACTGGTGTGGAAAATATTGTATGGACAGATCCATCAAAGATGAAGGATGGCACCTACACGCTGTTCATCCGCAATTATGATGGGGGAGATAATCATGGTGCAAAAGCCGAAGTCGCTTTCAACAGTAAACTATGGCATTACACCATCGATACACCTATCATCAAAGGTGAAGATATTCCTATTGCTCAAATTAAGATTTATAACAATGGACATAATTTCTTTGTTCAACATTCAAAATATCTTGATCCTGATGAACGAAATAATAACTGAGAAAATATATAATTATGCCTAAGAAAATAGCAATTTTAAATAATGTAACAGAGTATTCCCCTGCTGATTTGGCTTCCTATATTCAGCAAGGGATAGTTACGCTCGATGAACTTTGTAATAGCACCGATGGTGATTTTACTGCTAAAATGAAATTAGATGTGGAGGAAATTCTCGCTGGTAGTGAGGATGCTGATTTTAAACGTGTAATGAAATCCGAATCCATTTACGATTTACAAGAATTTCTCAATAAGTACCCCATGGGCAAACCGGAGCATCTAGAAGCTGTCAGAATCAAAAAAGATAAACTTGAGGCAAAGCCTATCTATGAGGTACCCCCAATTGCTCCTGAGTTTGAGGATGATTCTGATGAAAACGAATGGATTAATATAAAGAACTCTGACGATATCAATCTTTTTCTTCAATTCAAGGAGAAATATCCTAATAGTAAATACACTTTTGAAGTAAACAAGGCTATTACCCAAATTAAGAATAGTGAAGCGACTCAAAAGAAGTCTACAGCTATCCTTAAAACGCTTATTCAACAAGCCAATAGCGCAGATGAGGTTAGTCGAACGATTGTTAAGTTGGTCAGAAATGAGACGATCTCAATCCAAACACTTATTGATCTCATTAGTAAGGACCATAATCTTTTGTCATCTGCAGCATGCTGCAATATAATCGAACAAGGAATACTTAGCCGTACAGACTTGTCTAAATGTGGTATAGCAGATGATTTTATCAATAAGATGCTAGGCGAAGCCCCTTCAATAACATTTGATCCTGCACGTCCATTATTCTCTATTGCTGAACCATGTACGGAGGTGTATTTTTGGGGCATTCCTTCATCTGGAAAAACTTGTGCCTTAGGTGCAATTCTTAGTACAGCCAAAAGCGGATTGAATTCTAGGAGCATGATACCAGACAACAACTGTCAGGGCTTTGGATACATGAACCGTTTGTCCTCTGTATTCTCTTCGGGAAAGGTTTGTCGTTTGCCTGGTGGTACCCCTGTCGCTTCTACTTACGAAATGCGTTTCGAATTAGAGGATCAAGAGAATGGTATTCATGATCTTGCATGCATCGATCTTGCAGGAGAACTGTTTACATGTATGTTTATGAAGGATGCTGGTGAGGAATTACGTGAGGATCAAGAACAAGCATTAGGCACACTTCATAATATCTTGCTCAATAATCGTTCAAACAATCGAAAGACTCATTTTTTTGTAGTTGAGTATGGCGCAGAAAACAGAATATATAATGGTCTTCCCCAATCAGAATATCTCAATTCTGCAGCAGTTCATCTAAACAATATGGGGTTGTTTAATGACAACACTGATGCTATCTACGTATTGATTTCTAAGGTTGATAAGGCCAAATATGAAGGGTCACTCGATCAGCACCTCATGAAATACATGACCAAGAACTATCTTGGCTTCTACAATAACCTCCTGCGTATTGCAAAAGAAAATAATATCAATAGAGGTAAGATCAGTATTGTCCCATTCACTATTGGCGATGTATGCTTCAAGGATTACTGTCGTTTTGATACATCTTCTGCATCAAAAATGGTTGAATTGTTGATGCATTATTCATATACTCGCAGAAAGGGATTTTTTAATAAGATATTTGACTTGTTTAGATAATCATGAGTAAGATAGAATTATTAGTTCAGAAAGCACAAGGTGGCTTGAGAGATATTTATATCACCAACAAAGGCGAATGGTATCGTAAAACATATGATATGCGCAACTACATCAGCAAGTTGCATTTAGGAAATTTGTTTTATGTGCTCAATTCTAATCCATCAGGGACATTCTTCACAATTGTACGCCCGTTGGATGTAGGGCGAAGTGGCGACTATGAAGCAGCATGGTTTTTTATTCCATCTACTATATCTGTATTAGCTGATGATTTGATAAAGATTGTGTCTTTAGCCCAGCAAGACATTTTAAATGGAACAGAGCAATTTGACAATCTGTCCCCACTACTCAGTAACGTGTATCCCGATTTGCAATATATCGACTATAATCCTGTTCAGCAGACACCTGCATTGGCTTATCGTTTGTATGGACAAAATACTGACTTTGTTTACCTGGGAAATCTACTACAGAAAGGAATAGACCAATCTTACTATAAGAAATATCAGGCTGTATTTTTCTTTGATTTAGCCACGAGGAACTCCATTCCGTCACAGATTATTTCTCAAATGGCAGATCTGTCTAAGATGGGCTTTGAACAACCGGCGTTTTTGTTTCCTCCACAGCATGAATTACCTAATGGTATTCAGGCTTTCTTGGGGCAATCTCCTTTCAATTCAATGCCCATTAAGGTCGCTTTAGGTACTAATGTTCAATTACAATTGCTTAGGCCTGGCTTCGAAGATATTGTTACCACCATCAGGGTGAACCAGCCTCGTCAGATTTTGAACTTACAAGGTGAAATACCTTGGGAGAAACAAATCACAAGGAAAAAATTCCGAGTATCTATAAAGGGCCGTGAAGCTAACCAGTATCAGATATATGTAAATGGTATTCTTCTTTTGGAGGATCGTCCCATTTCTATTCCTGAACGTCAAGCAAAATCAGCTAAAATAGAGATTAAGAAAGGTGGTTGTGTCCCATATACTGGCATGCACGATTTATCTCCTGACGCTCCAATCTTCATTAATCTTACAGAGAGAAATCATGTTCGCCCAGGAGGATATGGGAATGAGGGCAGCAAACCATTCTATGCTAACTGGAAGTTTATTCTAGGTGCAGCATTTTATACATTGCTAATTCTTTGTCTTGGTATTTCTATCGGAACAGCTATTGAAGGAAATAACCATGCAAATGATAGCATGTCTAATACGGAAATTGTTGGTGATACAACAAATACAGATAACACCACAAATATAGTTGATGGCGGGCACAAACGTAAAAAGAACCCTGACAAAGATAAGCAGAAAAAAACAGAAGATAATTCTATCGATAAAGCAAAAGAACAAGAAAGTCCCCCGAATAATGATGGCAACCCAAATAATCCCGATCCATCTCCTCAAAATACTTCAAACGTCGAAGAATCAAATTTTACAACCCCAAAATAATTAGATTATGATATTTGAATATACATGTCCAAGATGTAACAACAAGTTTACATCACCAATGAACGCAATTAGAGAACATGTCGTATGCCCATATTGCCAACAGCAGATGGCTGGTAATAACATCTCTTTAGTAATAGATAATCCTGTGAATGCAGGTTCTTCAACAGTCAGACCAGACAATCCACAACCTGTTCAAGGAAGGCCAGTTCAAGGAAGACCCGTTCAAGGAAGGACAGTTCAAGGTAAACCTGTACAAGGTCGTCCAGTCCTTGCTCAACCGATTCAGGCTCAACCTGTAATCACTATGTCCCAACCAAATGACATTACCCCTCCTTCTGTTTCGCCACAATATGCACCCCCAGAGGACATACCTGTTACGCAACCAGTAGTAGCTCCTATTGATCCAATAGAACCTATTGCCAATGGGCATGCTCCTATTGCACCAACTTCAAACAATTCTTTTGAAAACAATCTCGGTAGTTTTGTTGCTCCCGAAGAGGATAACAGCAAGGACGAAACACCTACTGAGGATGAAAAGTTCGATGATATGCTGATCAACAAATCACTTGCAGCTGTGGACGAAACAGAAGAACAGGAAGATTATGATGTTGAAGTAGCAGATGAATTGAAAGATGCGTTCGACAACGGAAATCTTGCCAATCCTCACCCACTAAAGAAGGGAAAGTTGTTTGCTGTATTCGGAGGACTTATTATACTACTCATAGCAGTCTGTTATCTCCTGTTCTTTAGTAAGAGTACTAATACAGAACAAGATGGAATAGAAATGGCGAAGAACAATGAAAAGGCTGCTGTTGACTCTTTGAAAGCATATGCCCAAGCTAACCCAGATGCAGGTATCAAGGAGTATTTTATGATAGACTTGAATCAAGATGGTCAGAAAGAAGTACTAGCTAATTCCGACAAGCAATTAATTGTTTATGGAGCAAAGGAAGGCATTGCAACTCAACTTTATAACAAGCCTGTACTCGAGTGGGTATGGCTACGTGGCAAAGGTTTGTTTGTGGTCTTTAGCAGTGACGATCAGTCAGAAGGTAGTGCCGTATGGCTTAAACAGAATGCAACTACACTCGTAGAAGATTCTACCCAAGAGAATTACTCACACACTGAAGGTAAGTTTGCAAAATCACAGAACGGCAGTATCACAAATGTTTCAGAAGATGACTATTATGGTTTTATCAATGTAGTAATCAAGAATTACACAAAGCTAACTCCGATTAAATTTCAATAATATATCATGAAGGAAAATAGATTACTTGTTTTAACATTAATCTGTCTCAATTGCTTGACAGCTAATGCTCAAGTTACCACATATACACTACCCAGCAATAAGGAGCAGATTGATAATTTATGCCAAAATGATGCTGAGTATGCCGAAAAGGTGCGTACTGAACAAATGAAACTAAATCACTGGGAGCTATTTGCAAAAAATAATCTTGCTTCTAACGAGGCCAGCTTTACTAATGAAGATAATTCCAACCCAGCTTTAGTAAACAGCAATAGAGAAAACGCGGTCTGGGAAATAGATGGGGTTGTTTATCGAATGCCAACAGCGAGTGAAATGTCATTTATTGCTGCGCCTTATAAGTTAGGGCCAAAAGACGAAATGCCACTATTTAATAAATCGAGTAAACTATATAATAATTTGGAGTTTGTAAAGATTGGGCATAATGGGGGAAAGTCTTTCTATTCAGACTATATTAGCAAGGGTAAGAATACAATTTATGCGTTGAGGTTTAAAGACAATATCGAGAAAAAGGGAGAAGACAATCCGGATCGTTGGGCATATCGTTATGATTTAAGCGAAACTAAACTTACTGTCACCATGAAGTATATAGGTGCAGACTCTCGTATAAAGAAAGTAAAAGACATAGATGATGACGAATGGTGGAACGGGCAAACTGGCAAACAGGTGATTGTATTGCCTGTTTATAGTGGAGGTGTTTCTTATTATATAAATAATGAGGAATTTCTAAACATCAATAACGAAACAGTAACAATTTCTTCTCAACGTATGTCGACATGTTTCATTCGCCCGTTTGTCGACATAGAAAAAACATATAAGAAAAATATGACTTATATGCACTATAATATCTATGGTGAAAATATTAAAACAGATAAATCTAGTGATACAGAGAAAGTTTATCAGATAAGTCCAGCCAATCCTGTAATACAGGTCTATGCAAAAGGAAATCCAAATGCCCCTTTATTAAAGTATGATGATGCTATTTTAAAATATGGTATTGTAGAAAAGAAATCTGAAGACGGTGGAGTATCTAATTACGAGATTAAACTAAACAAAAATTTGGGAATCGTTGAACGAAATCTGGAATTTACAATGGTTTGCCCAGAAGATGAAAGGCATAATAAAACCTTCACAGTTTGCCAACCAATCCTAAACATCGAAAATATCCCAGATTCTATACCTTCTGACTTTATCAGTGAGGATT
>OLSQ01001166.1_pt1 | contig 22593 bp, 18 predicted proteins | sample 1672561 | NCBI WGS metagenome assembly OLSQ01 (sample SAMEA3136699, study PRJEB25190) | human gut metagenome | biome: human gut; feature: human-associated habitat; material: faeces | place: Austria | collected 2013
GCTGGGTTCAGAACGTCGTGAGACAGTTCGGTCCCTATCTGTTGCGGGCGCAGGAGATTTGAAGGGAGCTGTCCTTAGTACGAGAGGACCGGGATGGACAGACCTCTGGTGCACCAGTTGTCGTGCCAACGGCACAGCTGGGTAGCTACGTCTGGACGAGATAAACGCTGAAAGCATCTAAGCGTGAAACTCCCCCAAAGATAAGATCTCCCCCCTTTATGGGGTAAGGGTCGATGTAGACTACATCGTTGATAGGCCGAAGGTGTAAGCACGGTAACGTGTTCAGCTGATCGGTACTAATCACCCGAGGGCTTGACTTAATTTATGCAGGGCGGCCTTGCCTCTCATCTCCCCATTGTTCAGTTTTCAGGGTGCAGACAAATTTCCCCTTGACAACAGGGGTTCAATATTGTAGTATTTGGCAGTAGCCATTTACAGTTGGTGTTTTTAGCGGTGAGGGTCCACCCGTTCCCATTCCGAACACGGAAGTTAAGCTCACCTGTGCCGACGATACTTGCCTGGCGACGGGCTGGAAAAATAGGTCAACGCCAACACAAAGATTACGGAGAGATGATAAATGCATCTCTCCGTATTTTTATTATTTCCAAAAATAACGGCGCGCTTTTATGCCATCCTGTAATTTTTTTCTTAAGTTATCAATCCGCCGAATTTTCCGTGAAAACTCTGCGGCTTTTTTACGAAGGGTCTTGACGGTTTCCATACTTTAATTGTATAGTATGTTTGCAAAATATTTGTACATGTGTATTATTTTGCGCGGCATAAAATCCCTTTCCCCAATCGGAGGAATCATCCATGGAAAAAAATAATTTACAAACAACGGTAAAGCAGCTCGAGGAGTTTCTCTCTGCCTATTACCGCAAGACCGGCGTTCGCCCCACCCTTGGCGAGGCGCTTGATATGATGGAAAAGGACAATCTCCTTTCTGCTCCGCCTGCTGTTGCCGCGGCCGATTCCAAGGTCCAGCATACCGTGGAAGAGATCTGTGAGATCATTGATTCTCAGCCGGTTAACGCCACCGCGTTCCTTCAGAACACCTCCCCGTCGGAGTCCGGCACAGCTCATGTTTCCGGTGAGGACGCGATCTTTGCGCCCGGCCGCGATGTTACCGTGACGCGCGTTTTCTCCTACCTGAGCGCGGATGCCGCGGAGTATGACTGCTTCACGATCGCCGTCGTTCTCAAGGGCGAGTGCGAGTTCTTCTTTGCCGGAACGCCCATCCCCGTCGGCGTCGGCAGCGTTATCATCATTCCTCCGCACACGGCGCACGTCAAGGCCGTCCCGTCGGATGCGTACGTCCTGGCACTCCATATGCGCCGCTCCACGTTTGATGCGCAGTTCGGCGATCTCATGACGAGCAGCGATAAAATGAGCATTTTCTTCCGCGAGTCGATATACGGCGAGAATGAAATGAATTATATGAGCATGACGGCGAATTTTGAGTCGGGAAACGTGCTCTCTACGCTGCACGAGCTCGTCAAGGAATGCGCGTCCAAGGCACCGTTCGCGAATCTCACCTCCGTGTGCTGGACAAAGATCTTTCTTGCGTCGGTGTTCCGCACACAGGCCGGAAGTGCCGCCGTGCTTCGCGCTGCGCGTGATGAATCGACCCGTGCCGACTGCGGCGCAATTTTGCAGTACATCCAGCAGAACTACCGTACCGTGCGCCTGAGCACGCTGGCGAGAGCGTTCCATTATAACGAGACCTATCTCTCCCGTATGCTGCAGAACTACATGGGCATGAGCTTTACGGAGATCGTCCGCGGCATCAAGATGACCCGCGCCGAGGAATATCTCTCGACCTCCACGCTCCGCATCCATGATATCTCCGCGCTCGTCGGCTACGACAGCGTGGATCATTTCTCCCGCACGTTCAAGTCTACGCACAACATGTCGCCGCAGGCCTACCGCCGTCTCACGACGAAGCGCGGGCTGCGCACGCTCGCGGCCTCGGCCGTGAAGGGCGAGAGCGCGGAAAAGAACGCGAAGACGGAGAAGAACGAATAATTCTCAGAATAAAATTGATCCGGAAGGACGTTGTCCTTCCGGATCTTTTTGTTTATGCGGGTCAATGCGGCGGAGAGGAGCGTGTGAGATCACATCGCAAATACGACCTGCAAAAAGTTATAGAGCCCGACGACCCAGGCGCTGTATTCGTGGCCGATGCCGGGGAGCTGGGTGAACCAGGCGTTTTCGCCGTCGGTCAGGCCGGGCACGCGGTCGGTGAGAGCGATGAAGTTTTCGCGGTGGAGCGTTGCCATGGAGTCACGCGTACCGATGCTGTTATAAAAGTACCGGATCGGGTAGGCGGCGTTGGCTTCGCCGGAAAGTGCGTCCGCGGCGAGATCGACGTAGCAGTCGCTCCCGGAGAAGCAGCCAAACCACGCGAACAGATCGAGACAGAGCGGCATCACGGAGTTATAGGCGTAGATCGAGCCCATCGAAAGGCCTGCGTAGGCAAAGTGGTCGCGCGCGGCGCTGATCGCCTCGGCGCTGCCGTCGGCGGCATAGGTCGAGTAGTTCTGCACGATGAACGGCAGAATGTCCTCGCGCAGCTCACGGACGAACTGCTCCTCGTCCGGCACGCGGTCGTACCGGAAGAAGTTGCCGGAATCGCGGTAGAACGTCGGCGTCACGACGATCATGTTCCGGCACATTCCCGCGGCGAACATATTGTCGAGCATCGGGCGGGTGGTGACGTAGTAGTCGGTGCCGTAAGCGGCGTAAAGCTGCTCCTGCCGGAGCCAATATCCTTCGCCGCCGCCCATGCCGTGCAGCAGCACGAGCACGTTGTACGGCTGCGAGGCGTCGTACCCATAGGGGAGATAGACGAGCATCCGCTTATAATAGGAGAGCGTGCCGGTACCCTTGCGCTCGCCGACGTAGTCGTGCGTCAGGTATTCGACCGATTGCACCGTGCCGGGGCGGCCGGAGCTTTGAAAGAAGGACGTCGGCACGCGCGAGTCGAGAAAAGCGGGCGTCCGGCCGCACATCGGGCAGCGGGACGTGAGATACGAGTGCCGGACGGTCATGCCGCAGACAAAGCAGAGACAGGAATCGTAGTCGTGCTCGGCGTGCGGGCAGGCTGCGCCGCACGCGACGCATATGCCGTTCTGCCAGCCGGGATGCGCGCAGCCGGTCTCCGCGGCAGGTACATCCTCATCGGCGGCGAGAACGGGGAGAAAGCCAAGACAGCAGAGCGCGAGCACGAGCGCGAAGACGCGGCGGAGCGCTCTCATTTATACTGTACCGGCGGGCGGTACGCCTCAAAGATCACGGTATCGCACTTGGCCTCTTCGCTGCGGTCGTGCGCCGTCCATGTGACGCGCATCGCGCCGAGCAGCTCCGCGAGCTTCACGCCGAGAGACTTTTTGCCCGTGCGGTGGGCGATGAACTGCGGCCGGCCGATGCAGCCGATGAGCATCCGGCTCGAAAGCCACGCGCCGAGATTGCCGCCGAGATCGTCCTGCTGGGCCGTGAGCTGACCGCGCAGCAGGTCGGGCGCATGGAAACGGAACCACGCCACGATGAACGGGTCAAAGCTCTCCACGCAGAAATTGCCGGTGTGCGCGTCGATGATCTCGAGCACCTTGCGGCAGAGCTCGCCGCGGCGGTGGTCGGGCGAGGCCTTGACCTCCACGATCACGGGCACGTGCGCGGCGGCGAGAATGTCGAGCGCGTCCGAAAAGCGCGGCACGCGCTCCTCGGTGCCGCCGAGCTTATACCGCTGCAGCTCGGCATAGTCGAGCGATTCGACCGTCACATCCGCGCCGGTCATGCGGCGGATGTTGCTGTCGTGCGAAACGACAACGACGCCGTCCTTCGTAAGGCGGGTGTCGAGCTCCGCACCGTATCCGCCCTCCGCCGCGGCGCGGAACGCCGCGAGAGAGTTTTCGGGAATGCCCTGCGCAGCGTCGTACAGCCCGCGGTGGGCGATGTTCTGCCCGCGGAAGGGGAAGCGCTGTCCCGCGCGGGAGCGGCCCGGCGCGATCAGAAAAAGATATCCGGCGGCAGCGGCGCCGATGGCGGCCGCGGCGATCGTTCCGGCTTTTTTGCATTGTTTCATTGGTATCACCTCATAGCGGTATTGTAACGCAGGAAAAACGGGTTGTAAAGAGAGGGTTTTTCCTGTATGATGGAGGGAGTATAAAAGAGAGGCGCGCGGCGCATTCCGCGCGGAGAGGAAACAGCAGTGAAGCTCAATTACAAGCGGACCTTTCTCATCGGCTTTGCCTTTTTTGGTATTCTCCTGCTCTGGCAGGTGTACGACTCCTGGTGCCCCACATTTCTGACGGATATCTTCGCCCGCCGGTTCTACGGCATGTCGTCCGCCGATCTCAAGGCGAGCGACCCGAACCACATCCTGCATGTGCAGTGGATCGTCGGCATCATCATGGCGTGCGACAATCTTGCCGCGCTCATCCTTCTGCCGCTCTTCGGCCGTCTTTCGGACAGGACGCACACGAAGATCGGCAAGCGCATGCCGTATATCCTTGTCGGCACGTTCGTTTCGGCGGTCGCGTTCCCGTTTATCCCGCTGTTCTTCCACAATAACAACATTGCCGGGATGGTCGCAATGATGGCCATCGTTCTCATCTTTATGATGATGTACCGCAACCCTGCCGTCGCTCTCATGCCGGACATCACGCCCAAGCCCCTGCGCGCCAAGGCCAACGGCATCATCAACATCATGGGCTACATCGGCGGCGCGTTCGCCACGGTGCTCGGCCTCTTCCTCGTGCTGAGCAATTACATCAACGCCCCCGACCATGAGCGCAATCTCTGGGTCATCGAGCTGCCGTTCATCATCGCCTCGGTGCTGATGGTGATCTCCGCGCTCGTGCTGTTTGGCACGATCAAGGAAAACAAGATCGAGCAGGAGATGGCGGAAGAGCTCGCTCTCGGCGAGGAGATGGCCGCAGTCGAAACGCCCATCGACGACGATAAGCCGATGAGCAAGGCCAATAAGCGCATGCTGCTTGCGATCCTCGGCGCGGAGTTCCTCTGGTTCATGTCCGATAACGCGCTCGGCACATACATCGGAAACTATGTCATTTACTATCTCAACAGCGTTTCGAGCGCTACAATGATCCTCACGATTCTCGGCGGTCTCGCCTCCGTCATCGGCTTTGCCACCGCCGGATCGATCGCCGAGAAGATCGGCCGCAAGTGGACGATCTCCTGCGGCCTTGCGTGCACGCTCGTCGGCCTTATCATCATGTGCTTTGCCACGCCCACCGGAAAGGTCATCGGCGCGCGCGGCGAGTTTGCGTTCCCGACGCTGCTGTTCGCCGTCTGGGCGATCAAGGGCTTCGGCATGGCGCTCGTGCACAACTGCTCGTTCCCGATGGTCGTGGAGCTGTGCTCGAGCAAGAAGATCGGCCGCTTCACCGGCTATTACTACGCCGCGAGCATGTCAGCGCAGACGATCACGCCCGTCGCTCTCGGCTTCGTGCTGGACGCGACGATGGCGTGGCGCACGCTGCCGGTCTACGCCTCCATCCTAACCGCGGCGAGCTTCCTGGTGTTCACACTGCTTGTGAAGAACATCAAGGCGAAAAAGGTAGACCACGTCAAGGGTCTCGACGCCCTCGGCGCGGACGACTGACAGCATACGGAAAAATCAACATAAATCAAAACGAGCCTCCCCGGAACAAGTTCAGGGGAGGCTCGCTGTATATAGATTTACCGGATGGAGAAGAACGCGGCCTTGCCGGGGTACTGCGCGGCGTCGAACAGCTCTTCCTCGATGCGGAGGAGCTGGTTATACTTCGCCACGCGGTCGGTGCGGCTCGGCGCGCCGGTCTTGATCTGCCCGGCGTTGAGGCCGACGACGAGATCGGCAATCGTGGTGTCCTCCGTTTCGCCGGAGCGGTGGGAGACGACCGTGGTGTAGCCCGCGCGGTTCGCAAGCGCTATAGCGTCGAGCGTTTCGGTCAGCGTGCCGATCTGGTTGAGCTTGATGAGAACGCTGTTCGCGACGTGCTTTTCCAGACCCATCTTGATGCGGCGCACGTTCGTGACGAAAAGATCGTCGCCGACGAGCTGCACGCGATGGCCGAGCGCGTCGGTGAGCATCTTCCAGCCCTCCCAGTCGTCCTCCGCCATGCAGTCCTCGAGCGAGATGATCGGGTACTTATCACAGAAGCTGACCCACATATCGACCATCTCCTGCCGCGTCATGGTGATGCCGCGCTTCGGGAGATGATAGCAGCCGTCCTCGGCCTTGAACCAGTCGGAGCAGGCCGCGTCCATGGCGAGCATGAAGTCCTCGCCGGGCTTGTAGCCCGCAAGCTCGATGGCCTGGACGATGGCGCGCAGGCCGTCCTCGTCGCTCTTGAGATCGCCGGGCGCGTAGCCGCCCTCGTCGCCGACGCTGGAGGTGTGCAGCACCTTGGAGAGCGTGTGGAACACCTCGCTGCACCAGCGCAGCGCTTCCTTCCAGCTCTTCGCGCCGACGGGCATGATCATAAACTCCTGAATGTCCGCCGCGGAGGACGGCGCGTGGACGCCGCCGTTGAGCACATTCATCATCGGCACGGGCAGCGTCTTGGCGTTCACGCCGCCGATGTAGCTGTAGAGCGGCAGCCCGAGCGCTTCGGCGCTCGCCTTCGCCACGGCGAGCGATACGCCGAGCATCGCGTTTGCGCCGAGACGGGTCTTGTTCGGCGTGCCGTCCAGCTCGATGAGGATCTTGTCGATATACGGCTGGTCGAGCGCGTTGAGGCCGTTGAGCGCCTCGGCGATCTCGCCGTTGACGTTTTCCACAGCCTTCTGCACGCCCTTGCCAAGATAGCGGGACTTGTCCCCGTCGCGCAGCTCACAGGCCTCGTAAATGCCGGTGGAGGCGCCGGACGGCACCGCCGCGCGGCCCACAACGCCGTTATCGAGCGTCACCTCGACCTCGACCGTGGGGTTGCCGCGGGAGTCGAGAATTTCTCTTCCGAGAACGTCAACGATTTCAAAATACTCTTTCATGGAAAACTCCTTTCCTGCAGAGCGGGAAACTTATTTTACGATCAGGCTCTCGCCGGTCATCTGCGCGGGCTTTGCAAGACCCATGAGATCGAGCATCGTCGGGCAGAGATCGCACAGGCGGCCCGGACGGAGCTTCACGTCCGCGCCGGAGACGATCAGCGGCACGGGGTTGGTTGTGTGGGCGGTGTCGGGGCTGCCGTCCGGCTTCATGATGCGGTCGGCGTTGCCGTGGTCGGCGGTGATGAGGATCACGCCGCCCATTTTCTTCACGGCGTCAACGATCTTGCCGACGCACTCGTCCACGGTCTCCACGGCCTTGATGGCCGCGGCCTTGACGCCGGTGTGACCGACCATGTCGCAGTTGGCAAGGTTGCAGATCACAACGTCGTACTTGCCGCTCTCGATGCGCTTCGCGCACTCGTCCGCGACCTTGTAGGCGCTCATCTCCGGGATGAGGTCATACGTCGGGAACTCCTTCGGGGACGGGATGAGGCAGCGGTCCTCGCCGGGGTAGCAGGTCTCGGTGCCGCCGTTGAAGAAGAACGTCACATGGGCGTATTTCTCGGTCTCGGCGATGCGCAGCTGCGTTTTGCCGAGCTTGCCGAGATATTCGCCGAACGTCATTTCGATTTCCTCCGGCGGGAAGGCGACGGAAACGTTGGGGATCGTCGCGTCGTACTGCGTGGTGCAGACATAGTGCAGCGGGAAGAAGCCGTTCGGACGCACAAAGCCGTCAAACGCGGGATCGACGAGCGCGCGGGTCATCTCGCGGGCGCGGTCGGGGCGGAAGTTGATGAAAATGACGCTGTCGCCGGAGCGGATGCAGCCGTTTTTATCGCACACGGTCGGCACGACGAACTCGTCCGTCACGCCCGCCTTGTAGCTCTCCTCTACGGCGTGGACGGGATCGCCATCCTGCACGCCCTCGCCGCAGACGACGGCGCGGTAGCCCTTTTCCACGCGGTCCCAGCGCTTGTCACGGTCCATGCCGTAAAAGCGGCCCTGGATCGTGGCGATCTTGCCGGTGCCGAGCTCGGCGCACTTTTCCACAAGCGCCTTCACATAGCCCGCGCCGGAGGTGGGGGCAACGTCGCGCCCGTCGAGCAGCGCGTGGACGTAGACCTCCTTCACGCCGCGGCGCTTGGCCATTTCGAGCAGCGCGAAGAGGTGGTTGATGTGGCTGTGGACGCCGCCGTCGGAGAGCAGCCCCATGAGATGCAGCCGCGCGCCGGTGCGCACGCACTCGTCCATGGCGGACTTGTAGGCGGGATTTTCAAAGAAGCTGCCGTCTGCAACGGCGTTGGAGATGCGGGGGAGATCCTGATAGACGACGCGGCCCGCGCCGATGTTCGTGTGGCCGACCTCGCTGTTGCCCATCTGTCCGGCGGGCAGACCGACGTCCAGACCCGAGGCCTGGAGCTGCGTGTTCGGGCACTCGGCGAAGAGCTTGTCGAGATTCGGCGTTTTTGCGCAGGAAATGGCGTTTTCCGGGCCCGCCGGGGCGAGACCGAAGCCGTCCATGATGAGAAGAACGGTAGGCTTTTTGCTCATGGCTTACTCCTCCCTGCAGCCTTCGCGGATGATCGCGGCAAAGTCGTCCACCTTGAGCGACGCGCCGCCGATGAGACCGCCGTCGATGTCCGGCTGGGCGAGAAGACCCGCGCAGTTTTTCGTGTTCATGGAGCCGCCGTAGAGGATGCACACCTTGCGGGAGACGAGCGCGCCGTACTGCGCGCGCAGGTTCTCGCGGATGTTGAAGCAGACCTCCTGCGCCTGCTCGTCGGTCGCGGTGAGGCCCGTGCCGATCGCCCAGATGGGCTCGTAGGCGATGACGACCTTCTTCACCTGCTCGGCGGCCAGACCGTACAGCGCCGCCTTGACCTGATAGGAGATGCGCTCCATCGTGAGATCGCGGTCGCGCTCGGAGAACGATTCGCCGACGCACACGATCGGGGTGATGCCCTTTTCGAGCAGGGCGCGGACCTTCGCATTCACGAGCACGTCAGTCTCGCCGTTGCATACGCGGCGCTCGCTGTGGCCGACGATGCAGTATTTCGCGCCGAGATCGGCGATCATGTCCACGCTGATCTCGCCGGTGTGCGCGCCCTTATCGAACTCGGAGACGTTCTGCGCGCCGACGCCGATGCGCCGCGCCTTTTCGCGCGCGAGCGCGGCGAGATGCGTCGCCGGGACGCAGAGAACGACGCTGCACCCGTTCATGCCCGCGGGCAGCTTCGTTTTCAGCTCCTCGACGAACGGCTTTACGCCCGAGGGAAGCTGGTTCATTTTCCAGTTTCCGGCGATGATGACTTTTCTGTATTTCTTGTTCATAGCGGTTTTCTCCCTTCGGTGAATACGCGCAAAGGGGCGGAACCCGCCCCTTTGGTGAAAAATTACTTGTCGAGCAGGCAGGCCACGCCGGGCAGCTCCTTGCCTTCCATGAATTCGAGCGACGCGCCGCCGCCGGTGGAAACGTGGGTCACCTTGTCGGCATAGCCCATCTTCTCGATGGCGCTGGCGCTGTCGCCGCCGCCGACGACCGTGACGCCCTTGCACTCCGCCATCGCCGCGGCGACGGCCTCGGTGCCCTTGGCAAATTTCGGGAACTCAAAGACGCCCATGGGGCCGTTCCAGATAACGGTACCGGCGTTCTTCACGGCCTCGCCGAAGAGCTTCTGCGTCTCGGGCCCGATGTCCAGACCCATCCAGCCGGCGGGAATGGCGTCCGCGGCGACGACCTTGCTCTCCGCGTCCGCGGCGAACTTGTCGGCGACGACGACGTCCACCGGCAGCAGCAGCTTCACGCCGGACTCTTCCGCCTTGGCGAGCATGTTCTTGCAGTACTCGATCTTCTCCTCGTCGAGCAGGGAGGCGCCGGTCTCGTAGCCCTTGGCCTTGAGGAACGTGAACGCCATGCCGCCGCCGATGACGAGCGTGTCGGCCTTCTTGAGCAGGTTTTCGATCACGGCCAGCTTGTCGGCGACCTTCGCGCCGCCGAGAACGGCCACGAGCGGGCGCTTGGGATCGTCCATCGCACCGCCGAGAGCGGTCAGCTCCTTCTCCACGAGGAAGCCGCAGTACGCGGGCAGATAGTCCGCAACGCCGGCGGTGGAGGCGTGAGCGCGGTGCACCGCGCCGAACGCGTCGGAAACGTACACATCCGCCATGGAAGCGAGCTCCTTGGCGAACTCGGGATCGTTCTTCTCTTCGCGGGGATCAAAGCGGGTGTTCTCAAGCAGCAGGACCTGGCCCGGCTTGAGCGCGGCGGCCTTCGCCTTGGCGTCGGGGCCGATGGTATCCTCGGCAAACTCGACCGGCTTTCCGAGCAGCTTGGCAAAGCGGACGGCAACGCGCTTGAGCGTCAGGTTGGTCTTGGCGTCGGGGTCCTTTTTGGGCTTGCCGAGATGGGAGCAGACGATCAGCGCGGCGCCGTCGTCCAGCAGGTACTGGATCGTGGGCAGAGCGGCGCGGATGCGCTTGTCGTTGGTGATCTCATGGGTCGTCTTGTCCAGAGGCACATTGAAGTCCACGCGCAGCAGCACTTTCTTGCCGGCGAAGCTCACGTCGCGGATGCTCTTCTTTTTGTAATTCATATCCTAGACCTCCTAATAATAGTTTTTTCCTTCTGAGCGCATTGTAGTACACCGATGCGCATTTTGCAAGTGAAATGTGTTGGTTTTCGTTCATTTCTTACGAAAAAAACCATGTTCTTTCAAACAAAATGTTTCGTTGCACTGCGCGGTGTTTTGGTGTAAAATGCCAGTATCAGTATTTGGCGCATTGCCGGATATTATTCGGGAAGGAGAAAACCTCATGAAATCGCTTCCGATCCTTTATATTGTCGTGCCCTGCTACAACGAGGAAGAGGCTCTGCCGCTCTCGGCGCCGGTCTTTCGCAAAAAGCTCGGCGATCTGATCGACGCGGGCGCCATCGCGCCGGAAAGCCGCATCGTCCTCGTGGACGACGGCTCGAAGGACGCCACGTGGAGCATCATCCGCTCGCTCCACGAGAGCGACGCGCATTTCACCGGTCTGCGCCAGATCTGCAACCGCGGCCACCAGAACGCTCTCACCGCGGGGCTCATGTGGTCGCGCGCCCGGTGCGACATCACCATCAGCATCGACGCCGACCTGCAGGACGACATCGACGCGATGGACAAAATGGTGGAGAAGTATAAGGAAGGCTGCGGCATCGTCTGCGGCGTGCGCGCCTCGCGCGCGACCGATACGTTCCTCAAGCGCACCACCGCCCGCGGATACTACGGATTGATGAAGCTCTTCGGCTCCGATCTCATTTACGACCACGCCGATTACCGTCTCATGGACACCGCCGCGCTCGAAGCGCTCTCGCACTACCACGGGGACGATCTTTTCCTGCGCGGGCTTGTGAACCGGCTCGGCGCGAAGGTCGGCACGGTCTCCTACGACCGCCGCGCCCGCGAAGCCGGGGTGGAGCGGCTGCTGCTGCCGGCGATCGACTCCGAGAGCCACGGGCGCCTCTTCGACACCGTGCGCCGCTATCCGGACCACTGCACCCCGATGATGGGGCTGCACCCGACCTCCATCAACGACAATCCCCGTTGGCGGGAAGAGCTGGCGTTGGTCGAACGCTACCTCTGCTCGCCACCCGAAGGCGTCGGACGATTCTGCGCCGTGGGCGAAATCGGACTCGACTACTACTGGGACGACCGCTTCAAGGCCGAACAGCTCGAGGCATTCACGAAACAGTGCCGCCTGGCCGCGACCTATGACCTTCCCGTCGCCATCCATACGCGGGCGGCCTGGAAAGATATGTGCCGCACTGTCGAAACGGAAACGAAGGCCGCCCGCGAAAAAGGGCTGCGCCTGCGGGGTGTTTTCCACGCCTTCGCCGAAGACGCCGACACCTACCGGCAGTTGAAGGAGTGCGGCGACTTCCTGTTCGGCATCGGCGGTGTGGTGACCTTCAAAAAGAGCCGGCTGGCCGATACCGTACGCGAAATGGAGCTCGACGACCTGGTGCTCGAAACCGACTGTCCCTACCTGACGCCGGTTCCCTATCGCGGCCAGCGAAACGAATCCGGATATATTCCTTATATTTGCAACAAAATCGCAGCGCTGAAAGGCACGACACCCGAAGAGGTAGCGGCAGCCACGACCCGCAACGCCCGGCGGATGTTCGGCTTCGACGCGGCGCGACAGACGACAAACGACCATTCAAGCCCTACCGAATCGATATGAAACCTTCGATCCTGATTATCTATACCGGCGGCACGATCGGCATGAAGCCCGACCCGACGACCGGCGCCCTCGTACCGTTCGACTTCAGCGGCATCTTCGAGGAGTTCCCGACCCTCCAAAGCCTGAACATCGGCATCGAGGTATTCACGATGGACCCCGTGATCGACTCATCGAACGTCAGCCCCCGCAACTGGCTCGACCTGGCGGCGATCATCCGCGACAACTACGCCCGCTACGACGGGTTCGTCGTGCTGCACGGCACCGACACGATGTCCTACACCGCTTCGGCCCTGAGCTTCCTGCTCGAAAACCTGGCCAAACCCGTCGTCTTCACCGGCAGCCAGATTCCGATCGGCGTGCTGCGCACCGACGGGCGCGAAAACCTGATGACGGCCATCGAAATCGCTTCGGCCCGCATCGACGGCCGCCCCGCCGTTCCCGAAGTGTCGCTCTATTTCCAGAACTGTCTGTTCCGCGCCAACCGCACGACCAAACGCAGTTCGGAAGACTTGAGCGCCTTCTGGTCGTACAACTATCCGGCCCTGGCCGACGTGGGCGTCAATATCACCTACCACACCGAATACATTCTCCAGCCGGAGCGCTACGACGAACCCCTGCACATCGCCGCCCGCCTGAGCGGAGGTATCGCCGTCGTCAAGCTCTTCCCCGGCATCGAGGAACGGACCCTGCGCGCGATGCTCTCGGCCGAAGGGCTCCGGGGCGTCGTGCTCGAAACCTTCGGCGCAGGAAACGCCCCGACCAGCGAATGGTTCATCCGCGTGCTCGAAGAGGCGATCGACCGGGGACTGATCGTCCTCAACGTCACGCAGTGCCGGGGCGGTCGGGTCATGATGGAACTCTACGAAACGGGACTCCGCCTGCAGCGGATCGGCGTGCTCTGCGGCCACGACATGACCACCGAAGCGGCCGTCACAAAATTGATGTACGTCCTCGGACTCGAACTGCCCCGCGAGCAAACGCTCGACCTGCTCCGCACGCCCCTCAAAGGAGAATTTACCGACTAAAACATTGTGCGTACGAAAATAATTTTGTATATTTCGGAGCTAAAAATCGCATCGACAGGGTCTCGGAGAGAGGCACGCAGACTGTCCGAAAAAGGATAAAACATTACCGCTCAATTCATTGCAGAGAATATTACTGCCGAAAAGAGAAACCGGGGCATTTTTCCGACCAGACAGCCGGATTGTCGAAAAAAGCTAAAATAAAACGAATTTGAACCGCGATAAGCCAGACAGGACAAAAAAAAATTACATTTTTTGAAATAAAAAACGCAAACGAAAAAACGATCAACTAATCAAAATTTTAATTAAACAACCATGAAAAAACTTTTTTTGATTGTAGCAGTCGCCATCTTCTCGCTTGGTACTGTTAACGCTTTCGCCCAGGAGACGACTACGCCTGCAACCGAGGAGACCGCAGTCGTTGAAGAAACCGTAGTGGACGAAGTTCCGGCTTCGGACACTCAGCTTGCCGAAGCTAAGCCGATGCACCAGGTGCTGATGCAGAAGTTCCTCGAAGGCGGTTGGGAGTGGATGCTTCCGGTGCTCCTCTGCTTGGTATTCGGTCTTGCCATTGCCATCGAGCGTATGCTTTACCTGAGCCTTTCCACCATCAACTCCAAGAAACTGATCGCACAGGTCGAAGAAGCGCTGAAAAAGGGCGGTATCGAAGCTGCCAAGGAAGTTTGCCGCAACAAGCGCGGTCCGGTCGCATCGATCTTCTATCAGGGTCTGGATCGTTACAACCAGGGTTTGGACAGTGTCGAGAAAGCCGTCGTTTCCTACGGTTCGGTACAGACCGGCCGCATGGAGTCGGGCTTGAGCTGGATCGGTCTGTTCATCGCACTTAGCCCGATGCTCGGATTTATGGGTACCGTCGTGGGTATGATCGAGGCGTTCGACGCCATCCAGGCTGCGGGCGATATCTCTCCGACGCTGGTTGCCGGCGGTATCAAGGTCGCCCTGCTGACCACCCTGCTGGGTCTTATCGCTGCGGTTATTCTTCAGTTGTTCTACAACTATATCGTTTCCAAGATCGACTCGCTCGTAAACGATATGGAGGATTCGTCCATCACCCTGATGGATATCCTGACGGCTTACAAGAAATAATTCGCACTTATAAAGACTTTATTCCCTATTATGAAAAAAATATTAAACATATTGCTGGGCGTCATCCTGCTGATTACGGTGATTCTGACCGTATATGCAATGGTGGCCGGCGGCAGCAACGAGGCGATCAACCTGAACCTCATCTGGAGTTATATCCTGATCGCAGTCGGTATTGCAACAGCACTGTTCACGGCCGTTTGGGGTATGGTCAACAGTTCCAAAGGCATCAAAGGAACGCTGCTTTCGACACTTCTGATCATCGTCATCGTCGCGGCAGCCTACCTGATCGCCCGCGGACATACGATCGAAATTCCGGACGTCGCGAACGGAGGCTTCTTCCCGCATCCTGAAACCGTTATCACGGAAGCCAGCATTCTGGTAACCTACGTAGCTCTGGGTGCCGCTGTTCTGACAGCTATTTTCACAGAGATATACAAAGCTTTCAAATAGAGTTTGAACGATGCCTATAGATAAAAGAAAAGTACAGGAGATCAATGCCGGTTCAATGGCCGACATCGCTTTCTTGCTGCTCATATTCTTCCTGGTGGCTACGACGATGAACGTCGATACGGGTATCGCCCGTAACCTGCCGCCGATGCCCCCCGAGGATCAAAAGGTCGAGGATATGAAGGTGAAGATACGTAACCTTCTGCCCGTTCTGGTGAACGGCCGCGGCGATATCTTCGTGGGCAGGGCCGGCGAACAGGAGTACGTCGATATCCACCAGTTGAAGGACCGGGCGAAGGACTTCCTCCTCAATGTGATGGACGATCCCAACCTGCCCGAAAAAGAGGTCGAGGAGTTCGAGCTCCCCGACGGCAGCAAATGGAGCTATCCGGTCGGAAAAGGCGTACTCTCGCTGCAAACGACCAAAGATACCCAATATCAGATCTACATCATGGTACAGAACGAGCTGACGCGTGCGATCAACGAAATCCGTGACGAAGTTTCGAAGAATAAATTCCAAATGAAATTCTCGGATCTCGGAGAAGCGGAGCGCGGTATCGTAGCCAAAGCCGTTCCCATGAGTATCTCGGAAGCAGAACCCAGAGATTTAGGAGGAAAAAAGTAGTATGGCAGTAATTAAAAAGAAGGGCAACAAAAGTTTGCCCCCGATCTCTACCGCCTCGCTGCCGGACGTGATCTTCATGATCCTGTTCTTCTTCATGGTATCTACGACCATGCGCGATCAGGAATTACATGTAAAATACCAAGTTCCAGAAGCAACCGAGGTGCAGAAACTGGAGAAGAAATCACTCGTAAGTTACATCCACATCGGAGAGCCGATCGGCGTTTGGCGGGAACAGTACGGTCCTGCACCCCGTATTCAGCTCAACGATGCCTTCAAAACCGCTCAGGATATCGGCCAGTTCGTAGCTGCCGAGCGTGACAAGCTCAATGAGTCGGAGCGTGCCTTGATGACGATCTGTCTGAAGGCCGACCGATATACGACTATGGGCCGTATCACGGAGATCAAGCAGGAACTTCGCCGCGCGAATGCCCTGAAAATTTCCTACGCGGCTGCGAAAACCCTGGGATACTAATTTCAGGAAGGATTCATTCCCGAAGGGGATGTGTCAAATTGAGAAATTTGGCGCATCCCCTTTCAGGTATGTAAGAACAGACATCGAGGTTCACGGCGAAGAACGTGTCCTGACCGTACATAATCGAGCCGCGATACCGATAATAACGAAGCGGTTTGCCTGTTATGATACACCGTCTTTTTATTCGCCGGTTCGGAAAGAGCCTCGGGATAAAAAACAAAAAAACAGAAAGATACAGGACAAACAGGGCCAAGCCCACGATCGAGCGCCAAAAAAGAGGTCGCAAGAGCGGGAATCGGAAACCAAGCCGAAACAGAAAAAACGGGGCGATTACCGACACTCCTACTCCTACTCCTACTCCTACTCCTACTCCTACTCCTACTCCTCTACCCTCCCTTCCGGACTTCTCCGACACGAGCTACGAAATGTTTCCGAACCGGCAAAAGAAAACCCCGCACATATAGAATGCGGGGTTTTCTTTTCTCAAATCCTTAAAACGGCTAAAAGTGAGCCATAAATTCCAGGACGATCTTGTCGTGTTCGGAAACTTTGGGGACGACACCCTTGTCGTAAAAATACATCTCATAGTTGAGCCGGATATCGGCCATAAAAGGCAATCCGAAGCTGAACGTAATGCCTGCCGTGACGCGATGACGCTCCAGATCATTGACGAACAGCAGACCGTTGTCGTCGGGAATGCCGTTGCTGTGATCGGACATATAGTCGTAACGGCCTGCGAACGACATCTTTTTGAAGACACGGCGCAAAGGCAGGTCATAACAGAAAAATCCGTCGAAGGCATTCACGCCCGCGAACGAATTGCGGGCATACTCCTTACGCAGATACTCGGCCTCGAAGAACCAACCGCCCAAGCGGCAGGAGCACCCCACGTCGTAAAGGTGAATCCGCGTATCGGCAGGACGGGTCGTCTGGTAGCTCACCACGAAATTCATCCCCTCGGCAAAACCGAACTGCGCCTTTGCCGCATAGTTGAATTTGTCGGTCCAGAAATCCTTCTGGTCGTCGATACCCGACCCGTTGAACATACCGACTTGCAGGTTGATCGGAACCTTCTCGCCGAATTTCCAGCCCAGGGTGGCTCCGACATCGCGGACGCTGCCCACCTGCTTGGCGATGAACGAACGGTTCGCAAAATACTGCGTATGGGGGGAACGGTGAGCATCGATGGTAAACGGGACCCGCATAAATCCGATCGTGAAACCGAGTCCCTTATAGAGTTTGGTCCCCAGATACGCATTGACCATCTTGATCTTTCCCTCGTCCGAGAGGTCGATCTCCATACAGTAAGCCAGTTTCGAATAGATCTCGCCGGCCACGCCGAAGCGGGCGTTGCGAACCTGGAAGCGGGCATCGCCCTCGCCGGGCTGGTACTCGAATTTGGCCCGGAGCGTTCCCAACAGGTCGATCGTCACGGGTGGAGCCTTTTTCTCCTCCTTTTGTGCTCCCGAAGCTGCCGAAATTTCGAAATGAGTCTGAACTCGGACTCCTTCGTCCTCGTCATCATCCTCATCTTCGTCATCATCCTCATCGTCGTTCTCACGACCGTCGCCCTTGTCACGCCTCCTGTCCTTCTGCGAAAGCTCGCCCTGCCCGACGTTCTCGTCCTGCCCGGCATCCGTCCGCACCGCAGCGGCACGATCGTCGTCATCCGTATCGACATCTTTTTCCTGTTTCGGGTGATTCGTACTCTCCGGCTGCGACTCGATGACCATCTCTTCCAGATCGTCCTGCACGGGTATCGTTTCCACATCCACCCTCTCCACCGGAGGTTGCTGGGCCGCTGCGGACAACGACATACTCATCGCAAGGCATAATAAAAACCATCCGGCCACTCTGCGGGTAAAATTCTCCATAGGCAACTCTATTCTCTTTTATCTTGTCGTCAGATACGGGCCACAGGCATAATACATTGATTGAAACCTATTTAACCCTTTCAAAATATCTCGTGTTCCGCAAATATAGACAAAAACAGTGCAAATGACACTGTTTTTGTCTATCGCAGGTTCAAAATACGACTTATTACTTATTTGGTAAACTTATTACAAGCCTTCAGCAACTGACGCAACGTATCGACTAATTCCTGGGACTCCTGCAGCGTAATCAGATAGACGAGCGAAACATGCAGGCTGTTGCCCTCCTCCTGCACCCGGTACATCTGGGTCTTGCGCTCGGTCGAGATGGATTCGCGCAACCCTTCGGCTTCGATCAGCACGTTCTCGATATCCGAATAGTCGTTCTGCTCCATCATGCGGCGAATCTCGACCATCAGGTTGAAAATCCGGGTCCGAATGGGCAGGAACTCCCGCAGATAAACTTTGGGCATCGGGTTGAAGTTATTGCCGACATGCTCCTTGCACGGCTCGCAAAGACGTTTGAGACAGTAATAAAGTTGCTCGGAAGCATTGCTCGCCGTGTGGAACCAGGTGTTCTTTTCGAGCGCCAGGTTGCGGTCGATACGGCGCATGGCGAGCATCTGCCGACGACGCACCCGCTTGAGCAGGTCTTTTTCTCCTCCGAGCGCCCGTTCAGCTTTGCGCAGGCTCTTGATATCCTCCTTCAGCAAACCGTCGGTAATCTGACGGAAGGTCGATTCGGCGAACGTTACCGATGCCATGAGCGACTCGGTCATATGTCGGCGGAGCAACGTCCACACTTCGGCCTTGTCGCGGGAAGTCATCATCCCCTTGAAAACATCATCGTGCTCGGCCTTCATCTTCCGGCGGTAGCGGATATTGCTGCGTATCAGGAAGAGAATCGTCAGCGCTACGACCACGACCATAGCGATCGTACCGCCGTAATAGATAGCAAGCGCGAGCAGGAACGTCGCCACGAAAGCCGCACCGGCCGTAATGAACCAGCCGCCGATCACGGAAATCACACCCGTAATGCGGAATACGGCGCTCTCGCGGCCCCAGGCCTTATCGGCCAGCGAAGAACCCATCGCCACCATAAAGGCCACGTAAGTAGTCGAAAGAGGCAACTTGAGCGAGGTGCCCAATGCGATCAGCAAGCTGGCCAGCAGCAGATTGACCGCCGCACGTACCATATCGAAAGCGGCACCGTTCTCCAGAATCGCCTCGTCCTTATCGAAGCGTTTCCCGAGCCAGCGCTTCAGTCCCTGCGGCATCGCATTGTCGATTCCGGTAGCGAGGGACGACGAAGCACGCACGATACTCCGGGCCAGCCCCGACGAACCGAACATCTCGTCGCCGGCATCCTGACGGGCCAGATCCACCGAGGTCTTGATAACGCCCCGGGCCTTCCGCGAAGTGGTCAGGGCGACGATCATCACCACGCCCGAAAGAGCCAGGAAAATGAAGGGCGTCCGGGCAGGCGCGTTCAGCGAATCCATCAGGAAGGTTTCGGATCCGTTGCCGTTGGCGACGTAATCCATATAGGAAGAGTAGCCCGTCAGAGGTACGCCCACGAAATTCACCAGGTCGTTTCCGGCGAAGGCCAGTGCCAGGGCGAAAGTTCCCAGCAGCGTGACTACCTTGAAAATATTGATCCGACACCAGTGGAGCACCTGCGAGAGAAGGCAGAAGAAGATGAAGCAGCCGGCCACCAGGTGACGGGTATAGGTAGAAATCCACTCCGACAGTTCGGGTGTCATGAACGACGAATCCTTCATACCCTTGATCAGAATGAAATAGATGATCGCCGTCATCGCCACACCGCCGAACAGCGCGGCGGACCACTTCATGTGCGACTTATAATTGAAAGTAAAGATCAATCGGGCGATATATTGCACCACTGCGCCGAATACGAATGCGATCGCCACCGAAAGGAAGATGGCCATGATGACCGACAAAGCCTTTTCCGAATTCAGCATATCGGCAAAGGTAAGCCCCGTATCGTCTGCGGCCAGCTTGACCATCGCCAGAGCGAACGCACCTCCCAGCAACTCGAAAACGATCGACACGGTAGTCGAAGTCGGCAGCCCCAGGGTATTGAAGGTGTCCAGAAGAATCACGTCGATTGCCATGACCGCCAGGCAGATACACATGATATCCTGGAAATAGAACTGTTCGGGCCTGAAAATCCCGTGCCGGGCGACATCCATCATACCGTTGCTCATGACGGCGCCGCACAGGATACCCACCGCAGCTACACCCATGATCCACTTGAACGAAGCGGCCCGGGCGCCGACGGCCGACCCCAGGAAATTCACGGCATCGTTGCTGACACCCACCACCAGATCGAAAATCGCCAGCAGAAAGAGGAAGAGGACAATGCCTAAATAGATTGATTCCATACTTTTTTAATTGGTTTTACGCCTAAAGTTATCATTCGGGAACAAAAGTACCGGGCGGAAATGATAACGACGTTTCAAACCTGTTACAAACCCGTTACAAAATCCGGGAAATGCCTCGTTTTTATGAACCGTCTGTTACAATTCCGTGAAATTTCGATCCTTCCGGATTTGCGAAACCGTTTTATTCCCTAATTTTGACGCGTCGAATCAATACGAAGGTCATGGGGAAATACAAAATTCTGGTGGTGGACGACGAAGAGTCGCTGTGTGAAATCCTGAAATTCAACCTCGAACTCGAAGGATACGAAGTGGATGTGGCTTACAGCGCCGAACAAGCGCTGGCGATGCATCCCGAACGTTATTCGCTGCTGCTGCTCGACGTAATGATGGGAGAGATCAGCGGCTTCAAAATGGCCCGTATGCTCAAGTCCTCGCCCGAAACGGCTGCCGTGCCGATCATCTTCTGCACGGCCAAAGACACCGAAGACGACACCGTTGCGGGCTTGAACCTGGGTGCCGACGACTATATCTCCAAACCCTTCTCGATGCGCGAAGTGACGGCCCGGGTACGGAGCGTGCTGCGCCGCTCGCAAGCCCGGCAGGAGGAGGAAGCCATCTGTTTCGAAGGGCTCTGCCTCGACCTGCAGAGCAAGGTCTGCCGGGTGAACGGACAGGAGGTTCCCCTGACCAAAAAGGAGTTCGAAATCCTCACCCTGCTCCTTTCCCACCCTAGGGTGATCTTCTCGCGCGAACAGATCCTCGCCCGGGTCTGGAACAACGAAGTGATCGTCCTGGACCGCACGATCGACGTAAACATCACGCGCCTGCGCAAGAAAATCGGGCCCTACGGCTCGCATCTGGTGACCCGCCTGGGCTACGGCTATGGATTTGAAAAGTAAACACTCCTATCAGACGCAATCGTTCCTCTGGCTGCTGGGCTTCTCGTGGCTGCTCATCGTCTGCTTCGTCGGCTTCCAATACCACCGGGAGAAGGAGCTGCGCACGGAGCTGCTCGATTCGCAGTTGCAGATCATCAACGCCCAACTGGAAGAGGCTTTGAGCAATGCACGCACTCCCCACGACTTTTTCGATGCGCACTCCGACTTCTTCGAGGGGCTGCGCATCACCCTGATCGACCTGGACGGTACGGTCGTCTATGACTCCGAAGAACCCCCGGCCGAGATGTCGAACCACCTCGACCGGCCGGAAGTGGCGGCCGCCCTCACCGACGGTCACGGCTATACGATCCGCCGCCAGTCGGAGAACAACGGGCGCACCTACTTCTACTCCGCCTCCCGCATCGGCGACCGGATCGTCCGCTCGTCGCTGCCCTACACCGTGTCGTTGTCGCAGGTGCTGAACGCCGACCGCAACTTTCTGTGGTTCATGGGTTCAGTCACCCTGCTGCTGTGTCTGGTCGGCTACTACGTGGTCCGCCAGTTCACGAAAAACATGGTTCAAATGGAGGCGACCCTCGCAGAGCGCGACCGCGAACATGCCGCCGCACTGCACGAGGAGCAGGAAAAAATCCGCATCAAGCGGCAATTGACCAACAATATCAACCATGAGTTGAAAACCCCCGTAAGTTCCATCCACGGCTACCTCGAAACCCTCATCGCCAATCCGCATATCGACGCAGCGACGCAGCGGGCCTTCCTCGAAAAGTGTTTCACCCAGTCCGAACGGCTCCGGCAACTGTTGCAGGACGTATCGTCGATCACCCGGCTGGACGAAGGAGGACAGATGATCGACCGTACCGAAGTGGACCTCCGCGCCCTGATCGGCGAAGTGATAACCGACACGGCCCCGGAAAGCGCCCGACGCGGATTTACGGTACACTGGACATGCGACCGTCCCCTGACGGTCGAGGGCAACGAAGGATTGCTCTACTCCGTTTTCCGCAACCTGACGGACAACGCCCTCAACTACTCGGGCGGCAACCGGATCGACATCGCCCTGACGGACGAAACGGACGACCGCTACGAATTTTCATTCTCGGACAACGGCACGGGCGTCAATCCCGAACACCTGCCCTACCTCTTCGAACGTTTCTACCGGATCGACAAGGGGCGTTCGCGCCGGGCGGGAGGCACCGGACTCGGCCTGGCGATCGTACGCAACGCCATACTTTTCCACGGCGGCCGAATCGAAGTGGCGAACCGCCCGGAAGGGGGACTCGTGTTCCGGTTCTCGATCGCCAAGAAGGGGGAGGCGAAGAGATAGCCGTTCCCCTTCGAAATCCCTTGCAGGCAGTTTCAACCCACAAAGGCCCGGTTCCCGCACGGATTCAAGCCCTGAAACTGTGCCGCGCAGAACTTCCGAAAGCCCCTCCGGAGAAAACGGCATAGCGTAAGTCGAAATCACACAAAGGACATATCGCCGAAGACAACAGTCCGAAGCACCCTGCCGCATGCACTTTCCAGATAGA
>OLSQ01001169.1_pt1 | contig 22562 bp, 23 predicted proteins | sample 1672561 | NCBI WGS metagenome assembly OLSQ01 (sample SAMEA3136699, study PRJEB25190) | human gut metagenome | biome: human gut; feature: human-associated habitat; material: faeces | place: Austria | collected 2013
GCTGCACCTCAGCCATTAAGCGAGCTTATGGCGTTCGGTTTGCACTATCTTTGCAAAAGATAATCGATTATCTTTACCTAATAACAACCAATAGTATGAGAAATCAAGTATTCGTCTTGTGTAGTGCCCTCTTCCTGTTTGCCGGGCATCACGACGCCTACGCCCAGGGCTTCCTGAAGAAGCTGGGCAAGCGCCTCGAGCAGTAAATAGAAAGCACTGTCGAGGGCAAGGTCAGCCGCACCGTAAAGGGTACGGTCAATGGCGCTGCCGATAAGACCGTGCGCACAGTCACTGGGGGCAAAGTGAAGTCTTCGCCCGTACGTGCCGGTGGCCAGTCGTCGAGCCGGCAGAGCGCGCGCAACCGTAGACTCGAGCAGCAGACCGATGCCATGCTGGGCCCCGACCACAACCGCAATGCCGAGGATGCGGCGCCTACCGTGCGCATCCCCAAGGAGCACACGGCGCTCTTCGCCCCGCTGGGTTATGAAGCCGACCCGTCTCTGGGCACCAAGACCTTCAAACCCATCAATCCGCCCGCCCAGGCGGCAGACCAGGTGGCATGGAGCGGCAAGATGCCCGCACCCCAAAACCTTACCAACCAGTCGCTCGTCGATATGTACAACATGCTGTCGACTGCCAGCGACTATGCTGATATGAGTCTCTCGCCCGCCCGTCATTATCTGGCGAATGTCACCAGTGTGCTCTTTGGCCGCATCGATGCGCTCGACGAGCTGTATGAAAACGTCCAGGAAGCCCGCGAGAAGTATAGCATGACCGACTGTTACGAATGGAGCATCAACATTAGCCACAGTTATCTCGTCAGAGTAATCAGTTCCGACGAGTACAAGGCGATGATACGTTCGTCGCTCGAGCCGCTCTTCACGTTGCCGCAGACAATGTTTAACAACTACCCCGAGTTGAAGGTGTACTTCGCCAAGCACGGCGGACTCAAAGATGCCCACAAGCTCCAGCTCACCAAGTGGGACCCCGAGCCCAACAAGCAGTCGGTGCGCACCTCTTCGGGTGGCAAGGGCACGGTGGTCTCCAGCACCGCGGGCCATTCGGGAGAGATAGACCTCGACGGCGTATTCTATATCATCAACAACAAGTCCAGAAGCGTCGGCGTGAGGCGTACCGCCACAGCCCACCTCTCGGGCAAGGATGTCGTCATCCCCGAGCATATCGAGATTTCCGGCGTCAGGTATCCCGTCACCATAGTCTATGCCAGCGCCTTTGAGAATGCCGACATCCGCAGCATCAAGCTGCCTTCCACCCTGAAGGAGATAGGACACAAGGCGTTTCGCGCTACCGCCATCTCCGCGGTCACCATCCCCGCTTCGGTCCAGAAAATCGAGGGTTCGGCTTTCAGCTGCATCAACAATCTTACCAAGGTGGTCTTCGAGGGCCAGAGCATGCAGCTGATAGAGGGATGCTTCTACCGCTGTCCCAAGTTGCAGAGCGTAGTCTTCCCCGCCCAGCTCACCAAGGATATGACCTACGACATGTTCCGCGACTGCAAGTAGCTCACCCGCGTGGTACTGCCCAAGAACCTGCGCGTCATTCCCGAAGGTACGTTTGCCGGCTGCACCAATCTCAAGCAGTTAGACATCCCCGCCACGGTCACCACCATCTGCGGTCAGGCGTTCACCGACTGTGGCATCACCTCGCTCTACATGCCCAATGTCACCGAGCTCAAGGACGGAGCTTTCCTCGACTGCAACACGCTCAAGACCATCACCATCGGCAAGGCGCTGAGAGACAAGCTGGTCAGCGACAACTGCTGGGGCTATACCACCAATTTCGGAGAGAACCCCTATCTCAAGCTGGTGCTCAAGAATGGCGAAGTCTCCTTGCCTCCTTCGGTCAAGGTGATGTAGTCCACCTCCCCCGCAGTCACCCATTCATCCACGGCAGCAGCCCCCGATGAATGGGTGATTGCTTTTCCCCGCCTTTCCACCAACTTCCGTCGCCCCGCCATGCCCCTGGCGGGTTCGTACCTTATGTTACGAGCTTACGTGCCTTATGTCACGTGGGCTCGTATCAATCGTCACGAGCCCCCGTATCAACCGTCACGAGCCCGCCATGACCATCGCCACGGCAGCCAATGCGGTCGCGCCAACCCTAAGGGCGGTCGCGTCGTATCCCGAAGCCATCATAATCATTACCATGCCAGTCATTATTATTGCAGAGTTGGATATAAGGATTTCAGCGTTGCCCATAAATAATGCAGAGCAGCCAATAAGTGTTTCAAGATTAGATACACATTTTCCCACGGTGTTCAAATGTAAATGCAAATCGGTCGATTGTGCCGCAGTTGGCTGGTAGGCACCCCCAGCAACTCTGACGGAGTTGCTGCTTATGGCCATCTCAAACATAAGCCCCATTTCCACTTCTCCCAAGCAAAGGGGTATAGTCCCAATGCGCTAACCCGTTGCGCCTTAGTTTGCTCACCCCTTGTGGAGAGCCGGAGATGGGCTTCTGAGGAGCCAGAGATGGGCTCTCCATAGTTATTGTTTTTTTACCGGCGTAAGCCGGACTTTTTTTACGGCCGTGGGCCGCTTTTTGTTCCTTGGCGTCTTCTGAAGTCATGCTTAGCATGACGGTGGTGATGACGCTGGTGGCACGAAGGAAAACATGTTTTCCGGCTGCCAGCTGCGTTATCGCCACAAAGGCGGAGCCTTCAGAAGATGCCAAGGTTTTTTGTGTTTCTTTCCTTTGGCGCAGAATGTCCTATATATATAATTAAGGTGGAGTCGTGAACATGATACAAAAAGTTTTGTTCCTTTTCAGGGCTTCGCCCTATGCGCCTGCGGCTAAGCGCAACACTCCCCACGTTGCCATACCTTGTTAATAATTGTGTGCCGGTATGGTTTTTTATCGGAAAACATTTGTTGGCATTGAGTTTTTTACGTAATTTTGAGGCGCAAAAGCAAATGTAACTTACGCCAACCACTAAAACATGACAATGACTGACACAAACAGCTTTGAGGGACTCATCTCACGCCTGCGCTCACTGGGCCGTAAGGTTCGTGTGGCAGCAGTGTGTCCCAACGATAACTCTTCGGCCGAGGCGCTGAAGCGTGCCGCCGGTGAGGGATGGATAGAACCCATAGTAGTAGACAATGCCGACCCTGCCCAGGCTGCCGCCGAGGCTGTGGCGATGGCCCATAGAGGCGAGGCTGATGTGCTGATGAAGGGGCTCATCAGTTCGGACATCTTGCTGCGTGCCATCCTCAACAAGGAGGTGGGTCTGCTGCGCCGTGGCGAGGTGCTTACCCATACTGCCGTGGCAGAGATGCCCGGCTATCACAAACTGGTGGCATACAGCGATGCCGCCGTCATACCTTATCCCACCCAGGAGCAGCGCATCAGCCAGACCCGCTATCTCGCCACCCTTTGCCACGGCATGGGCATCGACTGTCCGCGCATCTCGCTCATCCACTGTTCCGAACATATCGACGAGCGCCACTTCCCCCATACCGGCGGCTATGCCGACATCATCGAGCGCGGCCGTCAGGGCGAGTTTGGCCCCTGTATCATCGACGGCCCGCTGGACCTCAAGACCTCGATGTGTCCTGAGAGCCTCGCCGTCAAGGGAATCGACTCTCCCTTGGGTGGCGACGCCGACGCCCTGGTGTTCCCCGACATCGAGGCGGCCAACGTGTTCCACAAGACCATCACCCTGCTCGCCTCTGCCCGCATAGCCGCTGTGCTGCAGGGCCCCGATGTGCCCGTGGTGATGCCTTCGCGCGGCGACGATGCCGACAGCAAGTACTACAGTCTGGCCCTGGCTGCCCTCCAATCACTCAAAAACGCCTGACCCCATGCATATATTAGTCATCAATCCCGGCTCGACCTCTACCAAGATAGCCGTGTATCAGGACGCCACCCCCATCATGCTGCGCACCATTCGCCACACGGTGGAAGAACTGGCGCAGTTTGACGAAGTCACCGACCAGTACGATTTCCGCCGCAAGCTCGTCATCGACGAACTCAAGCGCATGGACATCGACTATCTCTTCGAGGCTGTGATAGGCCGTGGCGGTCTCGCCAAGCCCGTCTCGGGCGGTGTTTACGAAATCAATGAGAAGATGCTCGACGACACACGTCAAGCCATCCACAAGCACGCCTGTGACCTGGGCTGCATCATGGCCTACGAGATAGCGCGCATGATACCCGGTTGCCGTGCCTTCATCGCTGACCCCGGCGTGGTAGACGAGCTGTCGCCCCTTGCCCGCATCTGCGGTTCGCCCCTGATGCACCGCATCTGCATCTGGCATGCCCTCAACCAGCGCGCCATCGGCCGCCGTTATGCCCAGGAGATAGGCCGCCGCTATGAAGACCTCAACCTCATCATCTGCCACATGGGTGGCGGCATCTCTATCGCCGCCCACGAGAAAGGCCGTGCCATAGACGCCAACAACGCCCTCGACGGCGAGGGACCCTTCTCGCCCGAGCGTGCCGGTTCGTTGCCTGCAGCCGACCTGATACGCCTCTGCTTCAGCGGCCAGTTCACCGAGAAGGAACTGCTCAAGCGCATAGCCGGACAGGCTGGACTGATAGCCCACCTGGGTACCAACGACATGAAGGAGATAGAGAGCCGCATAGCCCGTGGTGACAAGCACGCCGAACTGGTGGTCGACGCCATGATCTATCAGGTGGCCAAGAATATCGCTTCCGAGGGCGCCGTGCTCTGTGGCAATATAGACGCCATACTGCTCACCGGCGGACTCGTGCGCTCAGACTATCTCGTCAGCCGTCTGCGCGAGCGCATCAGCTTCCTCGCCCCCATCCACTGCTATCCCGGCGAAGACGAGATGCAGGCACTGGCGCTCAACGCCCTCGATGTGCTGCACCACCGCCGCGAAGCCAAGGTGTATGAATAGGCTGCCGCTGGAAGCATAGACCGACAACGGTCTGCCACTGGAGCCACCGCTGCCAGCCTGGCGGACCCGAAAGATTACACAGTCTGCCGCCGTGGCGTCGATCACGGCGGCAGACCTGCCATAAAAGGCGAGGCCAAGCATACTGGCGCTCGCCTTGTCAGTATCACATATAACAGTAAGTATTATGGGAATCATCGAAACTCTTATCATCGTGTGTGCGACAGCCGTCGTGGTGTGGGTGCTGGCGCGCATAGGCAACAGCCGACAGGCGGCACGCTCCATGCTCCTGCAGACCGAGAACGACACTCTGAAGGCACAGGCAGAGCAGCTGCAGCGCCAGACCGAAGAACTCAGACAGCAGCACAGCAGGGCCATCACCGAGCGTGAACGCTATGCCACCCAGGCCGAGACCTACGGCAAGCAAGCCCAGCAGCTGCAGGCTGCCATAGACCGGCAGAAAGATGAACACCGCAGTGAGCTCGAGACTCAGGCAGAGAAGATGGGTGAAGAGTTTGCCCGCCAGAGTGCCGAGCTCAAGGCCCTCTATGAGAAGCAGAAGGCTGAGACCGACGAGCACTATCGCCGTCAGCTCGACGAGATGCGCCAGCAGCAGGCGAAGCAGATGGAACAGCAGGCCGAGCTCATCAAAGAGCAGATCAACACCGCCTCGGAGACCATACTCAAGAAGCGGAGCGAAGAGCTCACTTCCAAGAACAGTGAGCAGCTGTCGGCCATCCTCAACCCGCTGCACGAAAACCTCAAGCAAATGCGTGAGGCGGTGGAGCGCAACGACCGCGACCAGGCCGACCGCATGGTGAAGCTCGACGCCACCATCAAGGAGAACCTGCGTCAGGCCAAGGAGGTGGGCGAGCGCGCCGACAAGCTGGCACAGGCGCTCACGAGCGAAAACAAGGTGCAGGGCAATTTCGGCGAGCTTCAGCTGCGTACGCTCCTTGAGAATATGGGGCTGGAAGAGGGCGTGCAGTTTGAAGAGCAGACGACCATGCGCGATGAGCAGGGCAAGAGTCTGCGTGGCGACGACAGCGGATGCCGCATGATACCCGATGTCATCCTCCACTTCCCCGGCAACCGCGATGTCATCATCGATGCCAAGATGTCACTCAAGGCCTTTGAGGACTACCACAACGCCGAGACCGACGAAGAGCGCGCCCAAGCCTTGGAGCGCCACATCACGTCGGTACGCAACCACATCAAGGAACTCGCCGCCAAACGCTACTACGAATATACCGGCAAGGGGAAGGCCAAGCTCGACTTTGTGATGATGTACATCTACAGCGAGAGTGCTCTGCAGCTCGCCCTCGCCAATGCACCCGACATCTGGAAGAGCGCCTACGACCAGGGCGTAATCATCTCGGGCAGCCAGACGCTCTATATGATGCTCCGCGTGCTGGAGATGACTTGGCGACAGGTGCGCCAGGCCGAGAACCAGGAAGAAATCATGAAGACTGCCAACGAACTGGTCAATAGGGTGCAGCTCTTCTATGAGCGCTTCCAGACCGCCGACGACATGCTGGTCAAGACGCGCCATGCCTTTGACGAGGTTAAGGGTGTCACCGCTCCTGCTGGCAAGAGCATAGCCACCTCTGCCCGCAAACTCATCAAAATGGGTGCTAAGGAGAATCTGAAGCGCAAGGCAAGACTGCCCCTCCCTGTCGAAGAGGCTGAAGAGGAAGACGCCGACGAAAGCGTAGAATGATAAGGGTGTAGGGCAGACAGCGACCTACATGGTTATATATAAGTAAACAGATATATAGATGAACAGAATCGTCATACTCGGCACCGGCCACGCCACCGTCACCCGGTGCTACAACACCTGCTTTGTCCTGCAGACCGACACGACCACCCTGCTGGTCGATGCCGGCGGCGGCAACGGCATACTGCAGCGCCTCAAGCAGACGGGCATAGCCATCAAGAACCTGCATCACATGTATGTCACCCACGCCCATACCGACCACATCCTGGGCACCATCTGGGTGATACGCATGGTGCTCTCGGCGGCGGGCTATGAGGGCCGGTTTCATGTGTACAGCCATGCCAAGGTGCTGCGCGTCATCAGCATGATTTGCGGCGAGACGCTCTCGGCCAAGCACCGCCGTCTGATGGGCGAGCGTGTGGTCATGCACGAAGTGGGCGACGGTACCGGCTTCAATGTAGGCGACATAGGCATGCAGAGTTTCGACATCCACTCCAAGAAGGAACCCCAGTATGGTTTTCGTGCCACGCTGCCTGGTGGTGCGGTGGTGGTGTGTCTCGGCGACGAGCCCTACAACCCGCTCTGCCGCAGCTACGCCGAAGGCGCCGACTGGCTCATGAGCGAAGCCTTCTGTCTCTATGCCGACCGCGACCGCTATCATCCCTATGAGAAGAGCCACAGCACGGCGCTCGATGCCGGACGCGTGGCCCACGAACTCGGAGCACGGCATCTGATACTCTACCACACCGAAGACGACCACCTTGACACACGCCGCCAGCGCTATGCCGACGAGGCTGCCCAGGAGTATAAGGGTGGGATAGTGGTACCCGATGACGGTGATGTGATAGACTTGTAGCAAGAGGGTCTATCCCAAGGTGGATAGACTATAAATACTTCTATGGAGAGGATTCAGGGCGGGGGAATTGTACTCTTTAGAGTTTTGGCGGACAGCAATAAAACGGAAAAAATAATTGCTACATCGCTCCATGAATGAGAAAAAACAGTACCTTTGTGAACATGAATCCAAAATAAATTATAGATATGAACAAGTTTTTAATCATGCTATTTTCATTGCTTACTGTTGTGATGTTAAGCAGTTGCGATGAAGTGAAAGACTCGCCCCTTTTGTTTAAGGCTACTTCAAATACTAATCCTGAATATATAAGTGTCAGCTATTATCCCGAAGAAATAGGTATAACTTTTTACCCTAAGGTATCGAAATACTTCATCTATTCGTATACTTATATTGATGGTGATTTAGAGCTGACATGCACTAACTGCGACAATATTAACTATTCATTAGATTGCAGTTTTGGAATAGTAAAAAACAATGTGGGGAAAGATATCTCTGCCACCGAGGAAGAGGTTGGTGTCTCTGTGAAAAATACTGACAATAAGACACTTCGCATTCACTTTGCCAAGTTGAAGGATGAAGATTTTCCGTCGGGCTTCTTAATCGCACAAGCCACTATAAAAGTATATGGTCGAGTAGGAGGAAAAGATGTAACCACAAATATTTCGGTTTATCGCTCAAGGTTTCGTAAGCAATCTGATGATGACATTAGTAAAAAGTAAAGACATCAAAGACTATGAAACTTCAATGAAGCGAAACTTCTCCTAATCAGCCTTTCAGTAAAGCCTTTGTCTTGCGCCCAAGCAACGTAGGACAAGGGCTTTTCCTTTGTGGGCAGCAGCCATCGGCTTCACCTCCTGTTACGCTTCGCTTCATCTGCACCTTTAGCTTTTGCAATCTCTCAGGCGTGGGAATCAATAACGAAAGGTAGCCAATCCAGATTTTCAAAGGAGTTATGGCGTGCCGCGCCGCCTTTCCTGCACTTTGTGCATCTTTTCTATGCTGTTATCTGGTAGCTTGCTCCATCGCCTCATGCAATATCTGTGGACGAACCTCACTTGTGTTACCAAGAGCAAGTTCAATCTCGACTGCTTCATCGCCACCTCGCTCGGTGTCACTACCTTCTAAGATGACAAGTCTGCCTATGAGTATGATGTGGAGTCCTCGATGCTTACCTTCGAGGAAGTCAAACTCTTTTCGCTGCTCCTATATTTGAGGTGAATGGGATAGAGGTGTATATGTAGTTTGGTTACCAAGTTATGTTAATTGGCTGCCATTTTGATTGTTGTTTCATTAAAAAAGCGTATCTTTGCAGAAGACAGGCAGCACCTCGGCAATTGAAGTGAACTTCATTGCTCTCGGTTTGCACTTTCTTTGTATCGTAAACAAATATATTGAATTATGGTTGTAGTTAGCACAAGAGACTTTCGCACTAATCAGACAAAGTATCTGAATTTGGCAAAAGCAGGAGAGCACGTAGTCCTAAAATCGCGTGCTGGCAATTTCCGCATCTTCCCCGATGACGGAAGTGATACCATTGATGCACCGCGCGACTTGATGAAAGAACTCAGAAACGCTTTGACGGAGGTAAAGGAAGCCATTGCCGGAAAACGTAAACTTCAATCTGCTGATAGCTTGCTTGATGAGTTGTAATATTACAGTATCGGTTTCTGACGACTTTGTAAAAGAAGCGAAACGTCTTGCTAAGAAATATCCAAGTTTTAAGCAAGATTACAAGGAGTTTCTTGAAAGCATAAAGAACAATCCTTTGCAAGGCGATGAAATTACAAAAAACATACGCAAAATCCGTATGGCTATCAAAGCTAAAGGCAAAGGTAAATCTGGAGGAGCAAGGGTCATTACGTTCAATGTTCTTGCCAATATCGAAAATGGTCAGGTTGTTTTCCTTCTTCTCTATGATAAAGAGGATGCTTCTACAGTCAAAGTCAATGTTGTCAAACAGCTTGTGCGAGACATGGGATTTGATATAGAATAGAATCTATAATGGAGCTGTTGGACTCTGACGAATTCCGGCAACTTCTTGTCGTATATGTCAGGAGAAATAATTCTGTATCTTCAGGTAAAACTATGATCAAAGATAATATAACCAATTACGGCAAGTCCAAGGCGGATAGACTATAAAACCGGGAAGCCTCGCCTGTCCCCCGTTATGGCTGGGACGAGCGAGGCTTCTCCTTTTCTTCTTCAAAACCGAAGGCAGCGTCGCTCTCGCCACGCATAGCCTCGCGCAGGTCTTTCCAGTTCTGAAAGCCGGCAAGCAGCGCAAGTCGGTCGAGTGTCTTGTCTGATGGGCGGCGGCCGTGAGTGACCAACTGCCACAGCCGGCGGGCATCAACATGGCGCACGATGCCCGATTCCAATCCTTTGAGAAGTGTCTCTAACTCCCGTTTCATAACATCTGATAATTGCTCATAAACAATATGGGTGCAAAAATACGAAAAAATACTGTATGTCAGCCACGGGGTGTAATCTTTTTTTCGTAATTTTGCACCCGAAAGTATATAATACTCACAAGATGAAAGAACTTGCACTTAAGTACGGATGTAATCCGAACCAGAAGCCTTCCCGTATCTTTATGGAGGAAGGCGAATTGCCCCTCCAGGTTATCAACGGCCGCCCAGGCTACATCAATTTCCTTGACGCCCTCAACTCCTGGCAGCTGGTGCGCGAACTCAAAGCTGCAACAGGACTTCCCGCCGCAGCGTCGTTCAAGCACGTGAGCCCTGCCGGTGCTGCCATCGGTCTGCCCCTGACCGACACGCTGCGCCACATCTACTTTGTCGATGACGTTGACTTCGAGCTGTCGCCCCTGGCGTGTGCCTATGCTCGTGCCCGCGGTGCCGACCGTATGTGTTCGTATGGCGACTTTGTGGCGCTGAGCGATGTGTGTGACAAGGCTACTGCCCTGCTCATCAAGCGCGAGGTAAGCGACGGTGTGATAGCTCCGGGTTATACCGACGAGGCTCTCGCCGTGCTCCGCGACAAGCGCAAGGGTACCTACAACGTGATACAGATAGACCCCGACTACCAGCCCGCGCCCATCGAGCGCAAGCAGGTCTTTGGCATCACCTTCGAGCAGGGACGCAACGAGATACGCCTCGACGATCCCGCTCTCTTTGAGAACATCCCTACCCAGAACAAGACCTTCACCGATGAGGCTCGCCGTGACCTGGTCATCGCCCTCATCACCCTGAAATATACCCAGAGCAACTCGGTATGCTATGTCAAGGACGGACAGGCCATCGGTATCGGCGCCGGACAGCAGAGCCGTATCCACTGCACCCGTCTGGCTGGCAGCAAGGCCGACACATGGTGGATGAGGCAGTGTCCCAAGGTAATGGCGCTCCCCTTCAAGCCAGGCATACGTCGCGCCGACCGCGACAACACCATCGACGTGTATATCTCTGACGAGTGGGAAGACGTGCTGCGCGACGGCACTTGGGAGATGTTCTTCACCGAGAAGCCAGAACCTCTCACCGCAGAAGAGCGCCGTGAGTGGCTCGCCCAGAACAAGGGCGTGGCACTGGGCAGCGATGCCTTCTTCCCCTTCGGCGACAACATCGAGCGTGCCCACAAGAGCGGCGTAGAGTATATCGCACAGGCTGGAGGCAGCATACGCGACGACAATGTTATCGACACCTGCGACAAGTATGGCATAGCCATGGCGTTTACAGGTGTACGCTTGTTCCATCATTAATCCATCACAGACTATGGCAGACATCGACGATATCATCGAGGGCGGACTTGTGTTCAGAAGCGCGCCCAAAGGCAATGGCGGTCAAGACGGTAAAGTGAAGACCAAAGCCAAGAAGAAAAAGTATATCACCGGTGCCCACGGCTCGGGCTCGGCAAGGCAGAAAGCCAAATACCGTGAACAGAGAGCCAACCGAGGCAAAGGCAGAAAGTAACGCCAATGCTGATACAGAAAATGGGGACTATACGCCAACCAAGCGGCGGATAGTCCCCATTGTTGTTAAACTCTATACTGGATTAGAGGGCGAACTTGTAACCTACGGTAATCTGGAATACGCTGTTCTTGTAGTCGCTGTTCTCATATACCTTGGTGAGGCCCCAGTTGTAACGGCCGTCGATGACAACATTGTCAAACTGGTAAGAAACGCCGATTGGAATAGAGAGGTCTACAGTCTTGGCGTCTACGCTTGTGGTGACAGATGAACTGCCGCGGGCTGCCTTGTACTCACTGTTTACGTTGAAACCGGGCTGAAGACCGAGTTTGACAGCAAAACCAGGAGCTACATATACGTTGGCAAGCAGAGGGATGTTGATGTAGTCGGCCTTCAAGGTCTCGGTAACACCGCCGTCCTTGTACTTGGCACCCTGCATCGAGTAGAGAGCTCCGAAGCTCAAGCCTACCATGTCAGAAAGACCATATTCAAACTCACCACCGGCAACAAGACCGAAACGGGCATCAGAGCCTTCGCACTTCTGGAAGTCTGCGATGTTAAGACCTACCTTGGGGGTAAATGTGAACTGTCCTACGCTGTTCTGGGCGAATGTGGCTGCTGAGGCCAGTAACATTACTGCTACAAATAAAATCTTTTTCATGATCTATGTGTTTTGAGTTAATACTATTGGCGCCGTCGGTAATGGCGGTGCCATTTATCTGCTGCAAATATAATGTGTTATTGCAAACTGTGCAAGAGTTGTAGCCGTTTTTTTTCACATGCTGTTCTAAAAGTTGCGCAACTTGTTTGGTTTTTCCACTCGTCAGGGCATCGGGCGGTGCAATGATGGTCATGCGGAGCGTGCTTTTCACTGTCTGTCATGTATTTTTATCGGAAATTGGGGTATGTTTCAGTATTTTTGTCGTAAATTTGCAAGAGATAGTGGTGGGGCGCAGCTCCAAGGGCGCCGTTACACCTTAATTATATATATAATGTGATGCACGTGATGAAGAAATATATCCTTATTGTCCTGATGGCTGTCGTAGCCACGATGGCTGCCGATGCCCAGGAACGCAAGGTCGAGAACCGCCCTTATACCGACCTGCGCCCATTCCATTTCGGTATACTCGTGGGAACCCACATGCAGGATATGGAAATGGTCAACGTAGGCCCGCAGACCATCACTGCCGAGGACGGAACCCAGCAGCAGGTGCTCATCTCTGCCGACCAGGACCGCTGGGATGCTGGTCTCAACGTGGGTGTACTGGGCGAATTCCGTCTGAGTCAGAATTTCCAGTTTCGTGTAGCCCCAGCCCTCTACTTTGGCAACCGTCATCTCACCTTCCATCATCAGACCCAGACCGACGCTGGTGGCAACCGCATCGTGCGCTATCAGGACCTGAAGTCTATCTACGTGTCTTCGGCGCTCGACCTCATCTTCGCCGCGCCGCGCTTCAACAATCACCGTCCCTATATCATGGCGGGTATCAACCCCATGATTAATCTGAGCGGCAGAGATGACGACATCGTGCGACTGAAGCGTTATGACACCTTCGCCGAGGTGGGCTTGGGCTGCGACTTCTACCTGCCTTACTTCAAGTTGAGGCCCGAACTGAAGTTCATGTTCAGTCTCATCAACAGCCTCGACACTTCCCATCCCGACAAGCTCAAGGACGACGCGATGAAGCCTTTCGCCCGCAGCATCAGCGAGACGCGCACCAAGATGATAGTGCTCACATTCTACTTTGAATAGACCCTAAAACGAGACTCATTAACTATTAAGAATAAACAACCAATGAAGATTAAACACATCTCGATGATCGTGCTGCTCTGGATGATGACCATCCAGGCTATGGCACAACAAGTGAAATGGATGAACCCCATGGACGGTGACGAGCCCTACATCTGCGGACGCGCCTGGAACAAGGAAATGGGAAAGAGTTATGACCGTCTGCCCGAGCGATTCGCTGCCACGCTGCCCAAGAACGTGTGGAGCCTGAAGGCCCAGACCGCCGGCGTCATCGTGCGCTTCGTCTCCAACTCCAAGACTATCCGCGTGCGCTACGGATGTCCGTCAAACAACTACAACGGCTTCAATATGACCGGTATCAACAAGTCGGGCGTAGACCTCTACGGCAAGACCCCCGACGGCGATACCCACTGGATAGCCAACCACATGAGTTGGAAGATGAAGGCTGATACTGCCCGCATGGAATGGCAGAACCTGACCTTCAAGAACAAGAGCCGTGGCGTGGAGTATACCCTCTATCTGCCCAACTACAACGGCGTGAAGTGGCTCGAGGTAGGCGTCGACGCCAATGCCAGCTTCCAGTTCATCCACCAGTCGCCCGAGCGCCCCATCGTCATCTACGGCTCGTCCATCATCCAGGGTGCCTCTCCCTCGCGTCCCGGTATGGCGATTACCAATATCGTGGAGCGCGAGATGGAATATCCCGTCATCAATCTGGGATTCTCCGGCTCAGCCCGCATGGAGCCTGCCGTCTTCGACATGCTCAGCGAGATCAATGCCCGTGCCTTCGTCGTTGACGCTATGCCCAACAGCTTCAACCTCAAGGAGCCCGAAATCATCAAGCGTGCCAAGGAGGGTGTGATGAAGCTGCGCGCCAAGAGCGATGCCCCCATCCTGCTCTGCGAGTGCCACCCCACGCCCGACAGCGTGTTCCGCGCCAATGTCGCCGCCAAGTACAACCGTGGCAACGCCGCTCTCCACAAAGCCTACGATGAGCTCAAGGCAGAGGGAGTCAAGAACCTCTTCTATATGAACAAGGCCGACATCGCCTTTGGCGAAGAGTATATGATAGAGGGTTCTCACCCCAACGACCTGGGTTGCCGCGCCTATGCCGACGCCTATATCAAGAAGCTGCGCGAGATGCTCGCCGAGGACGCACCCAACAAGGTGTTCCCTCCCGTCACACAGCGTCGCGACGGATGTTATGAATGGCGCGTGCGCCATAACCAGGTGGTCGAGCTCAACCACACCACCGACCCCGAGATACTGCTTATCGGCAACTCTATCACCCACTTCTGGGGCGGCAATCCCGTCAACGGTGTCAACAATGGCGGAGCCGCCTGGGGCAAGACCTTCGGCAAGCGCCGCGTTACCAATATGGGCTTCGGATGGGATCGTATAGAGAACGTCTTCTGGCGTATCTACCACGGAGAGCTCGAGGGCTGCAAGCCCAAGCACATCTGTCTGCTCATCGGTATCAACAACTACTATGTCAACACCGAGGAGGAGATAGCACAGGGTATCGTTGACCTCACAGCCCTCATCCGTGAGCGCCAGCCCCAGGCCAAGATTCACGTGCTCAAGGTCTATCCCGCCAAGAACCGTGAGGTCAAGGTGGCACGCATCAACGAGCTGCTCGAGCAGAAGTTTGTGGCAGACGACAAGACCGAACTCGTAGACCTCACCGACTGCCTGACTCTCAAGGACGGTTCGGGCAAGATTGACCCCACCTGCTTCATGAAGGACGGACTGCACCCCAACGAGAAGGGTTACACCCTGCTGGGCAAGCAGCTCAAGAAGCACCTCAAGTAAACCATCCCCATCATCAATGACAAAGCCCTCGGCGCCGATAGCGTCGAGGGCTTTGTGGTAGATGGTCGCTGTGGTTACTTGCGCTTCACCTTCAGTTCTATCTTGCCTACATAGATGGCGTGCTTGCCGTTCTGGTCTACGGGTACCTGACGGCCGTCGAGGTCCTTGACATAGCGCAGCGTCTGGAAGTAGGTGTGGCTGTGGCCGCCCAGCACCAGGTCGATGCCGCGCGAGTGGCTTATCACCTCCTGGTCGCTCATGCCGCGCTCGAGCCAACCCAGATGCGACAGGCAGATGACCACATCGCATCCCTCGCGGGTGCGCAGCAGCTGCGCCATCTCGTTGGCAGTGGCGATGGGGTCGAGGTATTCCACGCCGCCTATCTTCTTGTCGTCCACGAGACCCTTGAGCTTGGGGTCGATGCCGAACACGCCGATGCGCACACCCTTGACGTGGAACACGCGATAGCGCTCGACTTTGCCCTCGAGCGGTGTGCCCGTGAAGCGATAGTTGGCGCAGAGCACGGGGAACTTGGCCATGTCGAAGAGACGTGCCATATTCTCCACGCCGAAGTCAAACTCGTGGTTGCCTATGGTCGAGGCGTTGACGCCCATACGGTTCATCAGCTCTATCTCCACTTCGCCCTTGAAGAGGCTGTAGTAGGGTGAGCCCTGCGAGAAGTCACCGCTGTCGAAGACCAGCAGGTCGGGGTCCTTGATCCGCTCCTGGCGCAGCATCTCGATGCGGCGCAGAAAGCCGCCACGGCCAGCCACGGCGGTATCGGCGAGGTTGGGGTTGAGCGGCAGGATGCAGCTGTGGGTGTCGTTGGTGTGCATGATGGTGATGGTCACCGTCTTGCGGGCTGCGGCTGCGGTACATACGACGATGGCGGCAGCCAGTATCATGATGCGTTTCATAAGTCTTCTCCTATGTTTTACTGGACCTTGATACGCCCCTCGATGGCGGCGTCGACCGTGCCATGGGTGCGGAAGTAGTCCATGATGATATATCTCACGTTGTTCTCTTCGGTCTGTGGCGACACCAGCTGCGTCTTCTGCTTGAAGGCGTCGAGTTTGTCGTTGCCCTGGGCCAGATAGTCCAGGGTGGCTATGCGGTAAGAGGCATTGGGGTCTATGGGCTTGCCTCCCACGGTGGCGGAAACCAACTTGTGGTCGCTGCTGATGACCAGTGCCACCTCGTGGCTCACTCCCTCGCCGCCTACTGCTGCTATCTGCTCGAAAAGCTGGGTCACCTGGGCGCCGGTGAGGGTGAGCAGGCACAGCTTGTTGTCAAAGGGGGCCACATCGACCACGTCGCCGATGGTCACCTTGCCCTTGGCGAGCGAGGCGCGGATACCGCCCATGTTGTATACGGCAAAGTCGGGATGCTCGCCGAAGCGGGCTGAGCCCCATATCAGTATGTCGCTCAGCAGATTGGAAAGCGCGCCTTCGGGGCGGTGCACGGTAAGGTCGCGGGCGACGGTGCCTACCACCGGACTCATGAGCGAATCGACTTTGTGGGTGTAGGGCGCCAGAAACTTGTGCGCCTCGGTGTCTTGGGTGTCGTACCGGCTGTCTATCAGGATGCGCGAGCGCGTAATCTCGCTTACCTCATAGTGGGACCGGCAGCCCGCCATCGCCAGCGCGACGGGGAGGACGAGAGCCAAAAGGGTTTTCTTCATATTTGTAATGTCGTTTAGTTGATTGCAAGGCGCATGGCGGCTCGGCGAGCCTCGCCTCGGTGCAAAAGTAGGAATATTTTTTGACTTACGCTTGGCTTTGTGCCGCTTTTTTCGTGTGGCGTGGCGATTTCGCCCCATTCTTGTGGCGGTGGTGGCAACTGCCAGCCTCAGATCTGCTCACGGTAGACAGGCGGGAGTAGACTCCCGGGCAGGGTAGGGTGGCTACGGCGGTCAGGGGTATGTCCTTTATCCCCAAACGGCCATTAGGGCTTGCTTGGATTTTGCTTTTAGAGTGGATTTAGTTTGGCTTATTGCTGGCAAAAGTCCTGTCGGGGTAACGCCTGCGGCTAAACGCAACACTTACAGCGTTGCTATAATGGTCGTACTTGCACCCAGGGTAGCGGTCTTCGCCCGCAACCCTGGGCTGTGAAATCGCAACTCCATTACCTTTCCGCGCCGCATAGCGCCGCGCCGGTGACCTTCGGTTCAGAGTTGCCGCTGCTTGCGGGAGGCAAACCAAAAGCCCCTCCCCAGCCCTCCCCAAGGGGAGGGCACTGAAAAAGTCCCCTTTTTTTATGACCAAAACGGAAAATGCTTACGATTTGTAACTTCTCTTTCTGCAAATCGCCTAAAATAAGGCTAAAATAGACAGATAATAAAGGGTAAAACAGCTGTTTCTCCGTCATCAACTTTCAATTTGATAGTGGGTTTTAGTTTTTCAGTGCCCTCCCTTGGGAGGGATGGGGAGGGGCTTTAGGGCCGGGGAGGGGCTTTCAGCAGGGGCTTCTGCTACCTCTTAATCATCTTCTTGCCATCGCGGATATAGATGCCGGGAGGCAGAGAGTTCCAGTCTTGCGCCACCTTGACGCCCTGCAGCGTGTATATGCCTTGCTTGCGGGCGGGCACGTCGGCGTCTATGGCGCCTATGCCGTCGGTGGTGGGCTTTATGATTAACTTGCCCGTCTGTTTCACGCCATCCACGACTATAGCCTGCAACGCTGTGTCATAGACAGCACCCTTGGGCTGTTTGATTTCACAGTCTACGAGATGGAGATTGATGATGCTGGAGATGAGATCGTTGCGGCAGTCGAGTTCTATATACGCGCCTCGGATGGTGAGGTCGTTCTTGGCAAAGTTACCGTCTATGCCCGCCATGCTCTCGATATATATCTTACATTCGCTGATGGTGCAGTTCACCTCGTTTCTTCTGATACCGATGCCGTAATAATAGCCCTTTATCTTCAGCGTACCATTACCTACGAAGGTGGTCTCCTCTTTGAGGTTAATGCTTATGCTGTGGTCAGAGGTCAGGCTATTGGTACCCAATACCTTTATCTTGAGACCATCCAGACCATAGTTGTAGATATTATCGTCGCCCGGCTTGTCTATGGTAGCGTCCTTGAGCGTGAGCGTCTTGGTGGCAGGGTCGTAGCTCACCGTACCCTTGACGCCATCGATGACGCTCAGGTCGGCGCAGTTGTCTACCGTCACTTCCACGCCAGCCACCATCACACCATACTTGATGGGCGGTGTCATCACCACCTTCTCCTTGACCAGCGCGCCCTTGGCTGCCACGCCCTTGAGAGTGGCGTCGAAGGCGGCTCCCGACGGCTCCTTGATGTAGCACGTATTGAGCTGGAGCTTGCTGATGCCTACCACAGACCCCTGGCTGCCCTCTGCCTCGACATGGCATCGTTGACAGCGAGTCCGCAGCCTGCCGACTTGTCGCCGCTTATGCCTTCGGTCGCACCGCTTACTCTCACCTCGATGCCCTTGATGGTGAGCATGGTGTTTTTGAGCGCGACGCCGCAGCCCTTAGTGCCGGTGATGGTCATATTGCCGCTTCCTGTGATGGTGGTGGGCCGTTCTAAGATACATCCTGTGCCTCCACTCATGGCGTTTTCGCCTGTCATTTCTATCTTGAGACCGTCTACCGACTGGTTGTGTACCGCCACCTTGTCGTCGTCGGTGGGGATAGCGGCATACACCATTCTGAGAATCTTTTTAGCAGGGTCGTAGCTTAAGGAGCCTGTCACACCAGGGAGCTTGTCGATGGCGTCATAGTTGGCGCTCGTCACTTCGAAACCGCCTATCAGCAGTCCGTATTTCTCTATGCCTATCACCACGCGGTCGGTCACCAGCCCACCGTCTTTTGCCACGCCCTTGAGCGCCTTGTCATAGGCTGCACCCTGGGGTTGGCTGATGATGCAACGGTCTAACAGCAGATTGCTGAGCCCCGCGAGAGAGCCACTCGCGCCCTGTGCCTCGACACTCGCCGTGCGGATGGTGAGCACCTCCTTGACATCGCCCTTGTCGGCATAGATGCCATACTTGCCCTCGGCTACCACACTACAGCCTTCGATGCTGAGGGGCGCGCCCTGCATCAGTATGGCGCTCGCGCCCGTGCTGGTCACCTTGAGTTTGCCGTCGCCTACGATGCGGGTCTGTCTGCCTATCACCATGCCTGCAGCCGACGCCGAGGTGATGGTGTTGTTGCCCACCAGTTTTACCTGGAGTCCCGTTGCGCTCTCGTTAGCTATACCCGCCACTGCGTTGGTGGTGATGGTGGCATTGTCGAGCGTGAGCGTCTGCGTCTCGGGGTCGTACGAGGCTTTGCCCTCCACGCCGACGATGGTGGTCAGATTGCCACTGTTGGCATCGGTCTCCTCTACGCCAGCCACCTTGAATACGGGTTTCTCGGGAGCTATCACCAGTTTGCCTGTCACGCGCGCTCCGTCCACAACTATGCTTCGCTGCGATGCGTCAAATATGGCTCCGGCGGGCTCGGTGATGGCGCAGCGCTGGAGAGAGAGGTTGTCCATCCTGCTTATCACCTCTTTGAGACTGTTTATTTCGATGTTAGCGTTGATGATGGTAAGGGTGGTATTCCTAACGAATCCGTCTATACCCCATTCTCCCTCTATATACATCTTGCAATCACGGATGATGATATCCACATTGTCGTATCCGACACTGATTCCATAAGAATTGCCCTTTACCTTGAGCGTTCCAGAGCCTTGGAAGGTCGTTGTCTTTTCAATACTTATACTTGCGAATTTCGTTGTACTCAGATTGTTGGTGCCCACGATGTTTACCTTCAGTCCGTCTACGCTTTTGTTTTCGATAGTGAATTCGTCAGCCTTGTCGATGGTCGCGTCCTGGAGCGTGAGCGTCTTGGTGGCAGGGTCGTAGCTCACCGTGCCCTTGACGCCGTCGATGACGCTCAGGTCGGCGCAGTTGTCACTGGTCACATCTACGCCAGCCACCTTCAGACCGTAGTCGGTGGCAGTAGGGGCGCTGAACGCGGCGGTAGAAAACAGGGAGCACAGGAGAATGGCTATCAAGCGCATGGATGTGCCGATGCCCAAGAAGCAACTGTTGCCTCTCTTTGGGGCAGAACGAGAAACAGGGTTTAGTTTTCTCATAATGGTAGGAGTTTAGTTAGGGACAGCCACAAATGTCCGTTGTGTGTTAGTTTATTGGATTAATTAGGGCGGCCGCAGCGGGGCGCGGTTGTGGCACAGCACTATGGTGCAACGGCCGCAAGTAATGCCTCGTTAACTCTCATAATGGATTAGTCCACTGTAGATGAGACAGAATCAGACTTAGTAATCAAGCGATTCAAGAGTTGTTAGATGTATATTGTCAATCGCAAATTTAAGGATAAATCGTTTACACAGCGACAATAGCCCCGCAGAAATTCAAGATAATTAACTACCTACCCACTCTTTTAACTTTTATTGACGGCGCCAGCGCCAAGGAGAGTGCCGAGAGCGCCCCCGCGACCAAGTCTGCCACCTCGTATCATACGATACGTACCCACGTATCATAAGTCACGAGCTCACGGTTCAATAGGCACGTGCCCACGTATCAAATGATACGAGCCAGCAGAGGTAATCAGCACAGCTCCAAAGTCATTCTAAAACAGGGAGAAAGGCAATGGGAGAATAACACAAAAAGATTTGCAGTTTTTCAGGGCTTCGCCCTATGCGTCAGAGTGGAGCGGAAATATCCACGAGAGCAAGCTCTCGGATATTCACCGCCCCACCCAGTCGCGCCTGCCCATAGGCAGGCTGAAAAGCTACAAATACAAAAAGTCCGCCTACGGCGGGAAAAAAAGCCCGGCTCGCGCCGGGAAAAAAGGATTAGCCCATAGACCAAATACCTCGGATTATATGACTCGCAACAATCAACACGCTCCAGCCCAAAAGGATGAGAAACACAAGCACCCTTATCTCAACATAACACATGAGGAAGACGAAAAGGATAAGGCACATAGTATATAATAGGTTTGTACCTTCTCCCCCTCAGGGAAACCCAGAAAGGAACTTCCCCGTGGAACTCCCGCCCCTTGGGGAGGGTTTGGGGAGGGGCCTCTATTAGCAGCTGTTTTTGTACCGGCGAAAGCCGGACTTTTTGAACGGCCGTAGGCCGCTTTTTTTACCGTCGCGGCGGATGGCGTCATGCACCGCATGACGGTGGGGATGGCGGTGACGACACGAAGGAAAACTTGTTTTCCGACGGTCGGCACCACCGGCACCACCAAGGCGAAGCCGCCAGCAGTGACCACGGCTTTTTGTGTTTATTTCAGCCCCGTGTGGGTTGAGCAGATAAAAGCCCATAGTGGTATGCCCACAAGCAGCGGCAACTCTGTAGGAGTGCCATGGGCAGAAAAGCCCCTCATTGCCCTACTTCTTCGCAAAGAACTTCTGGAAGAAGAGGAGCTGATAGTCTATGCTGTTGTGCCAATACTGCGGATTGTGGGCACCGGGACGCAGGATGAAATCGTGGTCGATGCCACGGCCGAGCAGACGCTCGTGGAGCGACTTGTTGCACTCGAGGAAGAAGTCGCCCTCGCCACAGTCGATGATGATGTCGAGATCATGGTTCTGGATGCGGCCAATCTGGTTGACCACCACATGGGCATCCCAGCGCTTGCGGTTGTGAGCCATCTCGCCGAGCGACCGCTTGATTTCCCAGTTCTGCGGGAAGCCACGGAAGTCTACACCACCACTCATGCTGCCACAGGCGCCATAGACATCCTTGTGGCGGAACGCCAGATAGAGCGCGCCATGTCCACCCATGCTCAGCCCCGTCACTGCGCGACCCTTGCGGTCGGCGATGGTGCGATAGTGGCTGTCGATATACTCGACCAGTTCCTTGGAGGTGAAGGTTTCGTACTGCAGGTTCTTGTTGATGGGGCTGTCTATATACCACGAGTTGAGCGCGTCGGGGGTGACGAATATCATGCCCTTCTCGTCGGCTATCTCGGGGAGCGTGGCCTTGACCTTCTCGAGATAATACTTGCAGTTGCCCGTGGCGCCGTGGAGCAGATAGAGCACCGGATAGCGCTGGTCGCGGTTTTTCTTGGTCTCGGTGGGTGTGATGACCACCGTCTTGACATCCTTGTTCATCACCGTGCTGTGTACCAGCACCGTATCTACCTTGCCTGCCTTGACGCTTAGCGCCAGGAGCATGCACAAACTGATAATAGCGAATTTCTTCATTGTCGTTGATGATATTAGTATGGTGCAAAGGTAGTCCAAGTCGGAGAAAGCACCAAACAAAACGCCGACTTTTTGCCCGGCAGAGGCAATTATGTCGCTCACGAAGAGGTTGGGGCACATAAGAAAATGGGAGGAGACCGACGGTGGCGCCGCCACCGCCTTGCGCCACGTGGAGACCATCGGGGGCGATGCACACCGGTCGATGGCGATGCCGGAAATGGCCGATGGCGATGAGCCAGACCGCCTTGCGCCACGTGGAGACCACCGCTGCCGGCTCGTAACGGAAGACACGAGCCCACGTATCGTATGACACGAGGGCACGTAACAATAGGCACGAGCCCACGTACCAAATGATACGAGCCAGCCAATGCGGCTCCGACGGCGACAAGGGCGGCAGCAGAGTCCCCCGGCGACGCCACGGGCGAGCCACAGG
>OLSQ01001170.1_pt1 | contig 22556 bp, 20 predicted proteins | sample 1672561 | NCBI WGS metagenome assembly OLSQ01 (sample SAMEA3136699, study PRJEB25190) | human gut metagenome | biome: human gut; feature: human-associated habitat; material: faeces | place: Austria | collected 2013
AAATATAAAATACAATAAACGGCCTAATGACCGTTTTGGGTTCATGTATGTCTGGGGGGCTGACTTCTTCCAATTCGAGAGTCAGTATCATCATTTGCCCTGGAGCTCGGTTCCGGAGATTTTCTTCAGACTGTTGATCGCCACATTAAATATACCCTTGATATATTTGTCGGGAGTACGCTCCTGCAGCTCTTTCATACCCTCGATACACAATGCGCGCTCATCCACAGTCATCACCGATCCCTTCTGCTTGCAGAGGTCGAGGATGGAATTTGCGAGTCCGGTCAGCAGGTTGGTGTTGTCGATATTGTCTCTCAGATTATTGAGATAAGCGGCACGAAGGTTGCCGAACTGCTGGATGGGATCGGTGTTGCTGCCCACGAGAGGTTTGGAAGCAGACTGCTGCATTCCCTTTACATTGCCGTCGGCTCCTATTTTCATGACGTTTCCCTCACCATCGTCAATAGTCATCGAACCGTCTTTCTCTATCACTATCCGCTGCCTGTTCGACTTGAGGATGGTCTTGCCTTCTTTCGTCTCTATAGTATCGGTACCGTCAACGATTTTCCCGCCAAAAGCCTTTGCCAGTTTTCCCAAGTCGCCCAGACCTGACAGTACCGAGAGATCGCCAAGGTCGAACGAGTCATCATCATCGTCGTCGTCATCAATGCTGTCGAGCTTGTCTGAGAGGTCTTCAAGATTCTTCAGCACCCCGTCAAGGTTCTGTGCGGAGCGTTTCTGCTTGGCAGACATCTTCTTGGGGTTCATACTGTAAAGCTTATACACCTTGCCTTCGATGTTCTTCCCGCGTTTCTGCCATTCCAGTCCGTAGACATAGCGATAGAGAGAGTCGGCGGTATCATCAACACACATCGTGAGATAGTTACGCCCCCACTTGCAATAGGGCCAGCCCAGATGCATTAGTTTTTCCAGGTGGTCGCCATAGGCAATCAGCCTGTTCGACTTCGCCGCATCTGTCTCTTTCTTCACGAACACGTCGTATGCCGCCGACATATCCTGATAGAAAGCCTTCTTCAGCGGTTCCAGATTCTTCTCCTGCTTCTTGGGCAGCGAGAATTCGTATATCTTGGCGTATGCCTTGGTGTTTCCTTTGTCGACGGTAGAAGACTTTATGCCGTTTTTCTCCACTGCCGTGCCAAAGGCATCAATCGCCTTGTTCACATGTTCCTGCGCCGAAGCGCCTAAGGGCAGCATCACGATGGATGCGAGTGCCACGATGTAAAATAGTCTTTTCATTGTCATATTCCTTTCCGTTTTATTCAATACACGTCTTCTTCGTCACACACGGCTGCTATCTGCGCTGAGTTCAATAAACTGGCAGCCTTGACGAGATTCAGCATATATTGTTGTTCACATTCCACTTTCATCAATTCTATGTCGGCAAGCTGCTTCGCCACCACATTCACGGAGTCTGTCACCGACATCGCCTCTGCATCGGCAAGCAACACCTCTGGCGGTGCGGGCTTGTAGCGGTATTTCCTCATCACCCGCCTTTTTTCCGGCATTTCGTCTGCCTGTCTCTCCTTGCCGGAGATGGTATCGGGCTTGGCGACGGCGCTGTCGGTGGGTTGTGCCTGTGCCACCAAGCGTTTGGAAGTCTGCATGACAGGAATTTCATCCGTTCCGCCGGGCACAAAATGATAGGCTGCCACAAATATCACAGCTACTGCTGCAGCAATGCCTGCTATCCAACGGAGGCTCCAGACCGGAGCGGTATGGCGGACAGGCTTGCCTGATGGTTCGCCGGTCATCCCGTTGTCGAAATATGCGAACATCTCCCGATAGGGGTCCAGTTCGGCAGGCACATGCTCATCCTGGCGGAAGAAGTCTCCCAATGCCTTTTCCTCATCCAGAGTGGTGGTGCCGCTCATGAACTTGTCGATCAATATTTTCAAATCCTCCTGTTTCATCTTCTTCGTTTTATCTCGTCAAACAATTTCTTTCTCGCCCTCGCCAGCATCGTGGCCACGGAGACGGCACTGACTCCCACTATGGCGGCAATCTCTTCGGTGGTTTTGTGTTCCACCTGTCTGAGATGCAGCACGGCGTGTTCCTTGGTAGGCAATTTGTCGAGCTGCGACTTCAGCCATCTGTCGTCTTCTGCCGTCTGTAGCAACGAGTCGGGCTGACGATAACTGCTGTCTGGGGCGGCTGTCATATCGAGGGCTATCGTCTTGTTCCTTCGCAGCATGTCAATAGACAGATGCCTGGCTATTGTAGTGGCCATCGCCGCGGCAGACGGTTTGTCGTCTATCTTCTCTCTGATGGTCCATAGCTTGAGCATCGTGTCTTGAGCCACATCCTCAGCCGAGTCTGAATCGAGCCGGAATCCCCTCGCCAGCGTCACTATGCGCCGGCGCAGGTCTGCTGCCATGTCTTCAAACTCTTTCTGAACCATACTCATACATTTATATATATACATGACGCCGTTTCCTCCTGCCGTCACTCTATTAACGCACGATACACAGGATTATGAACAGACATTAATATTGTTTAACAATCAGACAATAAACTTGTACACTAAAAACACGAACAATGTGTCGAAAATGTGTAGATTCGCACAAAACAAGTACCAAAAATGTGTAAAGCTTCACATTTTTAGCACATCAACGATTTAATACCTCCTAAAAAAACCGCAACGTCGTCGAGTTGACACGCTGCGGTTTTTTGATTATTTCCTAAGGATTATCGTCATTTTATCTGCACCTTGCCCGTCTTGATGCCGTTGGCAGAAACGGTCTTGATGATATACATGCCCTTGGCAAGTCCGCCGACAGCCTGGCCCGCTGTGGCGTCGGACATTTCTGCCACCTTGTTGCCGGCGAGGTCGTAGACTGAAACACGGGCTTTCTCTGTCATGTCGAGAGTAGAGATGCCAGAAGTCTCGCTTGCAAAATTCTTATAATATTTGTGACAGAAAGGAGAAAAAGGAGAAACAGTCATAACGGAAATAGTATAAAGAAAAATGTCATATAACCCAAAAACGGTCGAAACTGTCAGATTGTCTGGTTTTTCATTGTAACATTCTGACAAACAGACAGTTGACTATCTGACGATTGTCAGCCGATTGTCTGGATAATTTGCAGATAAGAGGAAGTATCTGACAGCAGGTATTCAGATGACAGGAATTGCATGTGTTGGCAGAATCCTGAAAACAGGAATATGAATATTACAACATTAACTTATTGGGCAACCGCCTGGCGTCTTTTCTGCCCATCCGGGGCAAGCAGCGTGCCCATGTGGGGCAAGCACCTTGCCCTTGTTGGGCAAGCGGCGTGCCCATCTTACCCCAGAATCGGTCATAAGATGTAAGATATGTATATTTGCATAACACTTAGCTACACTCGGCAAATTGAGAGTAAACTCTCTTTGCACTCGATGGCAAAGTGTTTGTAGAAAACAAATAAGTATAAAGCCTATGATGGTAAACATTGCTAATCCGATATACGACTCTGTATTCAAATACCTTATGGAGGACGAGCGCATAGCAAAGACTCTTATCTCCGCTCTTTTGAAAAAAGATTTTGATCAAAGCCTGAAGGAGAAAGGCAACCACCAAGTATTGAGCGTTGATGAAGACAAGTTCAATGGCGACCTTCCTTTCATCAGCAAACCATCCAGACAGTTGGCTGACAATCGTCAGGTAGCCAACTGTCTGCCTGTCAGAATGTTACAATGAAAAACCAGATGGTCTGACAGTTTTTTTGAAAATTCTTGTTTATACTGAGAATCAGCGATATTGGCAACTTTTACTCATATCAACACTCGCTATTACTCATCAAAAGCCAAACAAAATCCACTCTTCTAAAAATCCAAATCCAAGCAAGCCCTAATGACCGATTTGGGTTGAATTAATTCCGCCAACCGGCAAGGTCTGTATATCCCTGCAATATGGCGACATTTATAAACCACAAAAGAAATTAGGATCTTCTGAATTAATACAAAACGGAATTGCAAGTTCAAAACTTTGCGATTCCGCTTTTCTATTTTCTTGATGATGCAAATTGCAACAGCAAAATGTATGGCCAGAATGTCATTCCGGCTGATATTTCAACACGTCGTCAGGATAAAGGATGCAGCAGTCTACCTCGGAAAGAGGGTGCTCTTTAAGGAAGAGCACATACACGATATTCTTGCCTTGCGAGAATGGAGCCTTTTCTGTCTTTGCCTTCAGTTTGGCAAGCAGACGGTCTGCATAGTCTGCTGATTTCCATTTGCATTCTCCTACAAGGATTGTGTTCTTGTCACCGATGGCTTCTGCCACGACATCAAACTCCAGGTCTTCATAGCCTACAGGTGTCTTTCGTCCGTCTTCATAAACAGGAGCCTTTCCCCACCAGCGCCGGGCCATCCCCCATGTATGTCCGAAAAGCTCGTTTCCCGAAACAGCTGTCTGACACAGCCGCTCCCATACATTCCCTACGAATGCAGGGAAACCGCTTCCTATTTTCTGCATAACAAAAGATGTTCTTCCGAGAGCAAGCATCGAACGGTGAGGCTCGATAAACGTATAGTAGAACGCCATGAAGTTGTCATCGATGACATACAATGTCTTTTTTGTCTTTTCCTCACTTTCACCGAAAGGAATTTCTTTACTGATATACGACATCTCCGTCAAGGCATTCAACGGCTTGGATATCTCCGTCGTCTTCTTTCCTATGGCTGATGCCACGGCAGAATATCGTGTGTTGCCATGCCCGAGGGCTGTCATGATGGACTGGAATGGAGCTATGTCGTTAGCCTCATCAATAAAGAGCGCACTCGGCTCACCGTACAGAATGCCGTGCTCGTCGAGTATCAGTTCGTTTATTGCTTCGCGCAATGACGGATATTCCTCACGCAGAGTCCAATAGCGGGGCACACCGCCCCACACGCTGTACTCTTCTATCGTGCTGACAGCGTCTAAATGTATGGCTTCCTGCCAATGCTGCGGACGAATCGGACGAAGGTTCATCTTTTCGTGTGCCCTGCCGTATAGAGGGTCTGTACTGTCAAGTACAAAATGCTGCATCATACGCTGTGATGAACCGCAGATTACAAGATTATACCGCAGTTCACCACTATCAAGGATATGCTGCAAGACGGAAGGCAAAGAGGAATCCTTCTCCACCATATATGGGAACTCATCAAGTACGAGCACGGTATTTTCCCTGCATACCTTGTTGAATGCCGTAAGCACAGACTCCCACGTAGGATAAAGAGGCATGTCAAATCCGCTGTACAAATTGGCTATCGTACCAGCCAGGAGCGAAATCTGCACTTGTGTCTCTTGGCGGCCTGCTTCAAAATACACGTCTTCGTCAGTTATCACTCTCTTCAGCAATGTTGACTTGCCAAGACGTCTGCGCCCGTATATCACGACGAATTTCTTCGTCTCGGATTCAAAAGCCCTTTTAAGTCGCTTCTGTTCCTTGCCTCTGTCTACAAATTCCATAGAATATGATTTTTCTGAAAATGATTTTTCAAAATATGTTTTTGCAAAAATAATGTTTTTATGAATGCGCTGCAAGTGGAAACATATATTTTATGCATACATAATATTGATTTTTTTCTTTCCCCGAAGGGTTATACCGACTGCTCGTCCAATAGGAAATCAAGTACATTCATTATTACGATACCGTCGTCGTTCTGGTATTTCTTTATGCGGTCGCCGGTTATGACGTATTTCATGAAACTGTCGTTGATGCGGAGCAAGGAGGCAGACTCCTGCTGCATCTTCTCTCTGTCTGGCAGACTGAGTGCCGACTGTATGTAGCAGCGCTTGTAACCACGGTTGCACACGAAATCCACCTCAAGCATTCGCCTTACCTTGGTTCCTTTCTCGTCTACGGTATTCACTTCCACATTGCCGACATCAACACTATAGCCCCTTGCACAAAGTTCATTGTATACGGCATTCTCCATTAGATGGGTCTTCTCCTGCTGACGGAAACCGAGCAGGGCATTGCGTATGCCCAAATCGGAGAAATAATATTTCAACGGAGTACCGATGTATTTCCTTCCCTTCACGTCATAACGGTTGCAAGACTCCAGAAGGAATGCATCAGAAAGGCATTCGATGTATTTCTTTATCGTTGCCGGACTTATGGATACATTCTTCACAGACTGGAAGGTATTTGAAAGACGCTGCGGATTTGTCAGTCCACCTATCCCCGAGGCAAGAATCTTGAAGAGATCATTCAGTTCTGAATCGTTCTTTATCTTGTTTCGGTTCACAACATCTATTATATATGTCTCAGCCAGCAGACTGTCAAGGAGCTTCACTTTCTCCTCTTCCGTTTTCAGAAGCACTACAGGTGGCAGTCCGCCATAAAGCAGATATTCGTTCCAGCCATCCTCGCGGTCGCCCTCATAAACGCTCATGAACTCTGCAAAGCTCAATGGCGACACATGTATCTGATAGCCCCTGCCACGAAATTCGGTTATGATGTCCTTCGAAAGGAACTTGGCATTGCTGCCCGTCACATACACGTCGGCATTGGGGATATGCAACAGGCCGTTGAGCACATCCTCAAACTCATCAAGCATCTGCACCTCATCAAGCAATATATAATAAGGTTGGTCGTCGATAATCCTGCCCTTCACGTAGGCATAGAACTTGTCGGGATTGCGAAATTCCTTGAAAGCATAATCATCGAAAGCCATTTCAACGATATGGTCGTTCGCCACTCCATTATCCTCAAGAAACCTTCGGAACAGTCTGAACAGCAGGAACGATTTGCCGCAACGCCTCATTCCTGTAATAATCTTCACCAGTCCGTTATGCCGACAACTGACCAGTTCCTGCAGATATTTATTTCTCTCTATAACCATAGTCTACAAAAGATTTTTGCGGATATCCGCACTTTTCTTCTGCAAATATAGTCATTTTATCAATTCCATGAAAGATTTTTGCGGATATCCGCACTTTTCTTAGATAGAAGCAATTGGGGATGATGTTTGTAGCGTTACTAAAACGTACTCTAAAACGAGAACATAGAACTGGGCACCCTATAAAGTAATATCCGTTGATGGGATCAGTGCCTTGGTAAGTCCAAGCCTCACTTCTTTGTTAGGCACGTCGAGAGTATAGTAGTCATAATCTCTGTTGTAGTCTTTTATGGTGATGTAGCCGCTCTGGTAGAGCAGCGGCATTATGGTCGGCATATTCTCCGTAGGAGCATCAAACTCGCTGGCAGAAGCCTCAACACGTGTAATGTCGACAGGCTGCACATCGTATTTGCGCATCATGTTTATAAGAAATGTTTTCCCTGACAAACTCCTTTGGCTGTCAAACAGACAGAAGACATGCAACGGCATTGTAGCACTTATGTACGAATATGACAACATTGTTGAAACCATACTGTAACATAACGCCCCTATCTTTGCACCGGACAAAGAAAACAAACGATTTTATTGTATGGACAGAAAGGTAAAGAAGGTTCTGACAACCACAATGATGATGGTCGTCCCTGTGATAGGGACAATGGCCGCCGACATCATCGGCAAAGTGACCGACGCAAAGTCGAAGGAGGCTCTCATAGGAGCTACGGTGCAGGTGGACGGCACCGATTTCATTGCCGCTACTGACATTGACGGCAACTTCAAGCTAACAGGATTGGATTCAAACGCCAAGTACTCGCTGACGATAAAGTACGTGGCATACGAGAATAAAAGAATTGACGGGGTTCTGGCGAGTGACCAGCCTCAGATGATTAGCGTAGCGCTGACGCCCGAAGAACAGACACTGGGCGAAGTCACCGTAACCGGGATCGCACGGAGAAACACGGAAACGGCTATGGTGCAAGTAGCGAAGAACAGTCCCGTCATAGTGAACAACGTCTCGGCACAGGAGATTGGAAAAACGCAGGACACCAATGCGGGAGAGGTGATCAGACGTGTGCCGGGCGTAAGCCTCATCGATGACAAGTTCGTGATGGTGCGCGGCTTGTCGCAGAGATACAACAATGTGTGGATAAACGGTGGAGCGGCACCAAGCTCTGAGGCTGATTCGAGGGCTTTCTCCTTCGACCTCATACCGAGCGCACAGATCGACAACATGCAGATCGTGAAAACGCCGTCACCGGAATATCCTGCCGACTACACCGGTGGATTCATCGTGGTGAACACCAAAGACATACCGGCAGAAAGCATCACGCAGGTGCAGGTGGGCGGCAACTGGAACACTAATTCGGTGTTCCGCAATTTCACCCATGCCAAAGGGTCGGCAACTGATTTCCTCGGATTCGACAACGGCATGAGAAGTCTCAACGGGGGATTCAATGCCTCACTCCGCCCTATCGGCAACGGAGGAACGGACCTGACGGGGAACGGACTGAACAATGATTGGACAACAAAGAGCATGAAGCCTTTCGGCGACCTGAAACTGTCGGCTAACATCGGCAGAAGATGGAAACTGGGCAGAAACCAGCTTGGAATGATCGCCGCCCTGAACTACACAAACGAATACCGCACGTTCAGTGATATGCAGAACAACCAGTTCGGTGTGTACGACGAGCGCAACGACCGTTCCATATACCTGAGCAACTCTCTCGACAACCAGTATAACCACAACGCCCGTCTGGGCGCTATGCTCAATCTGACGCTGCTCACTGCCGGAGGCAACAGCAAGTTCCAGATGAAAAACATCTTCAACCAGCTGGGCAACGACCGCTACACGTTCAGACAGGGAGTGGACGAACAGAACAACGACACTCGCTCGGCGGAATATTACTACCGTAGCCGCACTACATACAACGGACAGTTCACGGGCAAGCATACGCTGAACGACGATGAACTGGACTGGAGTCTCAGCTACTCTTATGCCAACCGCAACGTGCCTGACCGCCGACGCTATCTACAGAACGACGCACTGGAAACGGGAACGATACAGCTGACCACTGGAAACGACATCTCGAGGGAATGGACAAAACTCGACGAGCATATACTGTCGGCTGCAGTAAACGACAAACACGACTTCGACCTGAACGGATGGAGACCATCCATAAAGGTTGGTGCATACGGTGAATACCGTACACGTGAATACAAGACTCGCGAGTTCATATACAACTGGGAGCCGGAAAACAACACTCTGCCTGCGGACTTCCGCAAAAGCGATTTACCTACACTGCTGAGCAACAGTGACAACTTCGGACAGGACAAGCTGTATCTGCTGGAAGAGCCGAACATGAGAGACAACTATAAGGGACACAACACTATGGGGGCCGGATATCTTGCTGCCACCCTACCCCTTGGCAAACTGAACGTATATGCCGGCGTGCGCTATGAATACGATAAGATGGAACTGGTGACCAACACCCGCGACGACCGCCCGAGCCCGTTGAGCCATTTCTATAAATACAGCGACCTTTTCCCGTCGCTCAACACCACATACAAAATCTCCGACAAACACCAGCTGCGCCTCTCATACGGCAAGACAGTGAACCGCCCGGAGTTCCGCGAAGTGTCACCGTCGGTGTTCTACGACTTCGACCTCGCCGCCGACGTGAAGGGAAATACGGAACTGACACCATGCTACGTGCAGAACCTCGACCTGCGCTACGAGTTCTACCCATCAAGAGGCGAACTGATCTCTGTGGCACTGTTCTACAAATATTTCGACGCTCCGATAGAATGGACATATACCCTCTCTGGCGGCAACAGACTGATATACTCTTACACAAATGCCGACCACGCAAACAACTACGGTATAGAGGTAGACATAAAGAAAGACCTCTCGTTTATCGGACTGCCGAACTTCAGTTGGTCGTTCAACGGAGCACTGATAAAGAGCAGAGTGAACTTCAGCGGCACTACGCTGATGGAAAACCGTCCTATGCAAGGCCAGTCGCCATATCTCGTGAACACGGGAATCTTCTACAAGAACGAAAAGCTGCAACTCGATGCCGCCCTACTCTACAACCGCATCGGAAAAAGAATCATCGGTGTGGGACGCAGCGAAGGAACGACAAGTGGCAACGAGGCGCTCAGAGTGCCCGACAGCTACGAGATGCCACGCGACGTGCTCGACCTGTCAGTATCGAAGAAATTCGGAACACATTGGGAGGTGAAGGCAAACATACGCGACATTCTCGCCCAGAGGGTTTACTACAAGGAATTCGTGACGGCAACTCTCAACGACGGCACCACAAAGAAGGTGGAGCAGATAACGAGAAGTTTCAAGCCTGGCCGCAACATCGGTCTGAGCATCACCTATAAACTCTAAGAACATACCCCTTCTATATAATCCAGAATTCCCAGAAGACCTAGAAAGCCTAGAATATCTTGAAAGTCTATAATAGGCTAGAATATCTAGAAAGCCTAGCCTCAACAAAAAAACTATTATTCTAAATAATAAATTATGAACAAGACAAAATTTTACGGATGCCTTGGCATCCTCGCACTTGCAGGAACAATGTTTACTGCGTGCAGCGATGATGATGACAACAACGGAAAGAACAATGCCTCCACTGCCGTATGGACAGTAAACGGCGGCATCAACGCCTGCGACCACGTGCTCTTCACGGAGAGTGACAAAGCAGGCAACAAAGACGTTAACGACAAAGGTACTCAGATTGGAAACGGTGACCAAGAGTTCGTGTTCACAGGAAAGCAGACTCTGAAGAAAGGTACATATATTCTGAAAGGTTGGGTGTACATCGCCGACGGCGCTGAACTGACTATCGAACCGGGAACCGTTATCAAGGGCGACAAAGACACCAAGGCCGCCCTCATAGCAGAGCGTGGCGGAAAGCTAATAGCCCAGGGTTCTGAGACACAGCCTATCGTATTCACTTCTGAGCAGGCTCCCGGCAGCCGCCGTCCTGGCGACTGGGGTGGCATCATCATCTGCGGCAAGGCTCACACAAACGCCACTGAACAGCAGATTGAAGGCGGTCCGCGCACAAAGCACGGTGGCAACGACGACAACGACAATTCTGGTGTGCTGAGCTACGTGCGCATCGAGTTCGCCGGCTATCCGTTCGCAACGGACCAGGAAATCAACGGACTCACTCTCGGCTCCGTGGGAAAGCAGACAAAAATCGACCACGTACAGGTGTCTTACTCTAACGATGACTCCTACGAGTGGTTCGGCGGTACTGTTGACTGCAAATACCTCATCGCCTACAAAGGATGGGACGACGACTTCGATACCGACAACGGATTCAGCGGCCATGTGCAGTATGGTCTTTCCATCCGCGACCCGAAGATTGCCGACAAGTCTATGAGCAACGGATTCGAAAGCGACAACAACGCAAAGGGAACAAACGCTGACCCTCACACCTCTGCCGTATTCTCGAACATCACCTTCGTGGGTCCTAAGGCTGGTGCAGCTGACTTCGTAAACGACGCTTCATATATTACAGCTGGCAGCATGAACCCTAACAACGGTTCTGGTCTCGGACGCTTCCAGAGCGGTATGCAAATCCGCCGCGACTCTCATCTGAGCTGCTTCAACTCAGTGATAGTAGGCTGGCCTGTAGGTCTTATCCTCGACAACGACCTGGGTGACACCCAGGGTGCAGCGACATCAGCTTTGCTAAAACTGCAGAACATCTATATGACTAACGTTGACGCCATCGGAACTGACAAGAACAAGGTGCTCAGCAATCCTGAAAACGATTCTTTCTCAGCGAAGTTTTTCCTCGCACAGCCGGGCAACGTATACTCTCAGACTGCAACAGGATGGTTTGACATGACTGGCTACCGTCCTCTCGCCGGCAGTCCGCTGCTCACTGGAGCTTCATTCACAGACGCTCTGCTCGCAGGATTCGAGAAAGTGGCATACGTGGGAGCATTCGGAGGAACCGACTGGACTGCAAACTGGACTAACTTCGACCCGCAGAACACAAACTACTAAATCTTAATAACCTGTAATATTGATGAGGGTGTGTCGTTTTTGACATACCCTCATTTTTTTGATTCCGTTCAGCCAATAGACCATTTAACTCCAATCTGCAAGTAGTACGTTTATCCCCAAACAGCAAGTAGTCCCTTTGGGGTGAGGTAAGCTTAAACCCAAAACGGTCATTAGGCCGTTTATTGTATTTTATATTTACTGCTTGCAGTCTTTTGTTTTTTATAAGGCGTCTTTTGCTTGTTTTTAATTCGTAATAGCTCGCTATTACTCATTAAAAGCCAAACAAAATCCACTCTTCTAAAAGAACAAAATCCAGGCAAGCCCTAATGACCGATTTGGGTTAAATACTCTCTTCCCAAACTATATTATGCGACATTCCATAGGTTAAAACCCACCTGGAATAATAGGAAATCACAATAGAAGAGCGGCTTCATTTATACCCGAAAGGGTGTAATATAAATCTTGAATATTAATTTTATACCCGAAAGGGTGTAAATAAATATAATAATTACTATATTTGCACCCTAAAGGGTATAATTATATGGAGAACAGTTTATCGGGATTTGTAAAGGAAATGCGAAAGCAGTTCGGACTGACACAGGTTGACCTTGCAGAGAAATCGGGTGTTGGACTGAGATTCGTGCGGGAACTGGAACAGGGAAAGACAACGCTCCGTCTGGACAAGGTGAACCAGGTGCTTGCCCTGTTCGGCAGACAGGTGGGAGCGGTCAGAATAGGAAATGAGGAGGATAAAGCATGAAAACAGGAAAAGTCTATATGCATGACCGTCTTGCCGGCACGCTGACGGAAGACGAGACGGGATTCACTTTCAGATACGACAGCGCTTATCTCGATTCTGACAATGCGGAAGCGATAAGTCTCACTATGCCGCTGACAAACAAGGAATACCATGACACGGTGTTGTTTCCGTTTTTCGACGGACTGATTCCTGAGGGGTGGCTGCTCGACATAGCGGAAAAGAGTTGGAAGATAAACCAGCGCGACAGGATGTCGCTGCTCATGGCATGCTGCAAAGACTGCATAGGAGCAGTGAGTGTGGTACCTATTGAAGAAGAAAGGGAATAAGGATGGCAAAATGTCTATATTGCTACAAAGAGCTGAAAGAGGGACAGACTGACTATCATCCCTCATGCGCAAAAAAACTGTATGGGGTGAAGACGGCACCGGTGCTGCCATACAACAGGAGCCAGATTGGAGAACTGGCAAAGAGAGTGGTGAGAGCACAGACCACGCTGACCGGAGTGCAGGCGAAACTGTCGCTCGACGTGAACCATGGTCAGAAGAACGAACCTGACCGCTTCACCATCGTGGGTCTGTGGGGACGCTTCATACTGAAGCCCCAGACCGATACCTACCGTTCGCTGCCCGAACTGGAAGACCTGACCATGCATATGGCAGAGGCAGCGAAAATCGCAGTAGTGCCTCACGGACTGATAAGATTCGACGACGGTGAACTGTGTTACATAACGCGGAGGATTGACCGCCAACCCGACGGCAGCAAAACGGCAATGGAAGACATGTGCCAGTTGTCGGAGCGACTGACGGAATACAAATACAAGGGTTCGTATGAGCAGATAGCGAAGCTGATAAAGAAGTATTCGGCGGTGCCACAGCTCGATCTGGTGAATTTCTGGGAGGTGGTGGTCTTCTCATGGATAACGGGAAACTCCGATATGCATCTGAAGAATTTCTCGCTATACAAGACCCCTCTGGGATTCTGTCTCACTCCTGCCTACGACCTGTTGTCTACTCTGATAGTGATGCCACAGGACACTGAAGAACTGGCGTTGACACTGAACGGAAAGAAAAGGAAGATAAAGAGGTCTGACTTCGAGAAGGCAATGACTGCATCGGGACTTAACGAGAAGGTGATACAGAACATGGCTAACAAGTTCGGCAAGGCAATATCAAAATGGATCGACCTCATAGACAACTCTTTCCTGCCAAACGACATGAAACGGGAATACAAAAGACTTATCATCAAAAGGGTGATAATGATGAGATGACGAAGGATAATCCAAAAAAGGCCGGAGGAACATCATGTCCACCGACCTTCTTTTTTTATCCCTTACCCATAAGGCAATGGGGAATTAACCGTTCAGCACTTATCAGAAATAATATGCTGCTGAAATCTGCCAAGCGTTAGACTTGCCTTCGCTGTCGAGCAGATTCTTGATAGTCTCTGTAGCAACGCTCTTTCCTGTCACCTCACCGGTCTTGCCACAAGCGATGTTGTAGTTGAAACCAATCTCCAGATGATTGATGAGAGTAACGCCGGCACCAACGTTAACGCTGAAGTTTGTTGACTTCAACTTATAGTTGGCAGCCTTCAGCATGTCGAAGTTCTTGTCACCGACGTTGAAACCGAACTGTGGACCGGCAGCAAGATAAACTCCGGCGATGTCGCCAAGACCAAAGGTATAGCGAAGGTTCACAGGGATGTTGATAGCCTGCTGCTTAACCTTGGTGTTGAGATCTGCCTCATATCCGCTTACCTCTCCCTTCAGTTTTGCCTCACGCTGGTCGTAGAGAGCAGAAGCGTCGATTCCCAAGCCCACTACAGGAAGAGTGAACTTTACAGACGGACCGATGAAGAATCCTGTACGGTTAGAGGCGTCGAGCACCTTGCTGTCCATAGACATATCAGTGATGTTGAGACCACCCTTGAGACCGAACTTGATCTGAGCCTGAGCCGGATTTGCAGTCATCATACCTAATGCCACGAGGGCAAGAGCGAAAATCTTTTTCATAAGCTTAATTTTGTTTTATGGTTAATATAGTTGTTATAATAAAACTAATGTCTGAATAATAAAAACACCAGTTCATCTTATCCCCCAATCGGCCATTAGCGCTTGCTTGGATTTTGGTATTTTATAAGCAGAAAGGACAAGCAAGTCTCACCCTGACGGCTCCTCGCTTGTCCCCTTGTATATATGTTTCTTAGTGGCGCTGACGGCGCACCGACACCCTTGCTGACGATGAGCCTCCGCCAGAGGATGAAGAAGAGCTGCGACGTGATTTCTTCTTTACAGTGGTCTGTTTGTCTTCCGTAGCCGATCCACCGGCACGGCGGTTCTTCTTGCGCACCTTCTTTCCCTTCACGGTCTGCTGAGCCTTGGCGATGCTGTCGAGAGAATCCTTGAGCTGCTGGTCGCCCCAGATATTCTTCTCAAAGGCGATGAGCTCTCCCTCTATACGTTTCTGCTCCTTGGTCATGGCAGAGTCTGACTTGCAATACTGTGCGAGCGTCTTGCCGAGCATATTGGTGGTCTTGTATATCTTGCCGCGATACATGTTCTTGGTGAAATAATCATCAAGAGTCATCGTGGCGGCATTGTTCAAGTCGCTCGTCATTATTATCTGCTTGCTCAGATATGGGGCGATGTCGTCATACTTCACCCAGAAGAGCGGATAGGTCTGAGGAGCATCGCCGAAGTCGTCTTCTCTCGACATGATAGGACAGAGCGCTATCACCTTGGTGTGGAAGGTGGCTGAACGCTGGTCGTAGTAGGCACTCTCCTTTATGTAATACGACTTCACTTCCTTCGACGGTATGTCGCTGTTGTCGATGTTGATGCCGTTGCCCTTCTTTTCATAATATATATGATAATTGTCGAGGAATGCCAATGGCTTTATCTTCGATGCGTCGTTGAACACCTCGTTGCCGTCGAGTCTGTATTCATAGGCATTGATGCGCTGGCGCATCATGAGCTTGAACATATAGGTGAAGAGGTTCATCTGTGAACCCACTGCCTCAACAGGATAGTAGAGTCCGGCATTGGCATCTTCGTTGAGGTCGATGATGCGATAGATGTCGCGGCGCCAAACCACGTCCTCGTCCATAGTGGCAGCGACGGGGAAGGATATCTGAGCCCTCGTCGTGATGTTCTGGGCGTTTGAGGTGGTCTGTTGCTGCTGTTTGCGGCGTGCGGCAGGCTGTGCGTTCGCCATTCCGGTGAGGCAAGCTGCGAATATTATTAGAAATATCTTCTTCATATATCGTATATAGTTTTTCTCATATTGTTATTTCACGATGACCTCCATCGACGAAGGCAACGTTCGCTTGATGCCGTCAGGACCTACTGCCGTGACACGGCTGATATAGAAGCGGCGGTTGCGGGAGAGTCCGCGGAAGGCATTCTTCTGGCGTTCCGAGAATGAAGCTCCGGCAGAAGCCATAGGAACGGCATTTCCCATATTGTCGAAGAATACTGTCTCGAAGCTGAGCACCTTGAACTGAATATCGAGGAGTCCGTCGTCGATTGCAGCCTTCACTTCGTGAGAACCCATAAGCGATGCCTTGGCGAGTCCGCCGCCACGATAGCGGTTGGTGCCGATGGCGAGATATGCCGTCGGATCCGGCAGTTTGCGCACGTGGAACGTGAACTGTCCCATCTGGCGCGGATGACCGGTGGTGGTCGACATCACTGTGATGGTGACGTCCTTGCCTACTGCTGCAGGACGGGCGATATACTTGCCCGGTCCTACCGGCTGCAGCGTACCGCCGCTCATTGAGGCCGTCACTTTGTTGAGAGGCACTCCTGGGATGCTTATGCTTATAGGGTTTGTATATCCGGCATAGAGCACGTTCATGAGGTCGGCAGACACCGTGGCGCTCGGATCCACTACAGTATACTTCTGTGTGAAGTCACGACGAATCACGTCGCCCTGTCCGTTCTGCATCGTGATGTATCCGGCGAGATTGAACTCGCCAGTCCGTCCTGTCACTATCTCATAAGTGTTGTTGCGCAGGTTCATCTGTCGTCCGCCGATGTAGATCTTCGGTTGCTGTGTGGTGTCTACGGCAGCCATCACTATCTGGGCAGAGAACTTATCGCCACGCACGATGGTCTGTGCGTTGGGAATTACGAATGCACTGAGTTTGTTCACTCTGATATCCTTCATGTCAATGTTTGCCACGAGAGTGTGCAACACTTCACCTTCGGCATAACGCACGTCGTTCTGCAGTTTGGTGAGAAGCGTTACGGCAGCAGCCACCGGCATGTCTTCAAACATATACTCCTGCCAGTTCTTGCCCATTGTCTTGGCATTCTTGGGGAGTGTGGTCGACAGGTTGCCGGCGATGATCTTATGCTGTGAGGCATCTGGCACCATCTTCAGGATGCGTTCACGGAAGGAATTGATGGCATCGAAGAGTTTCTTGCCTTTTCCCGTACCGGGAGCGAGCATCACATGACTGGCAGCCTCGAGGTCGTCCTTTCTTTCTATGTTATGGATGTCACCGTCTGCACCGTCTGCCTCGCGCACGATCTCCACCTTCAGTTCCTGAGCGAAGTTATACAGAGAGTCGCTCATGCGCTTCACTGCCGTGGCCTTTTCAAACCACTCACGCACCTTCTCAGGGTTGCTCTTCATCTGCTCGGCAAAATTGCCGTAGATGCTTTGGTTCTCCTTCGCCGAGTTGTCGGTTGAGCGCTGCAGGCTCTCCTCCACGATGGAGAAACCGTCGAGCACCTGTGTCGAGACGTTCATCGCGAGCATTGCCATCAAGACGACATACATGAGGTTGATCATCTTCTGGCGAGGAGATATTGGTCTTTTCTTTATTGCCACTTTTATGCTGTTTAATAATCAAGGATTTGTCTTTATTGCTGTGGGGTGCCGGGGGCTGCGACACGCATGTTGACGGTCATTGCCTCTATCATGCGGGCATAGATGGCGTTGAGCTGCTCTATCTGCTGTGCCATCTTCTGCAGCTTGTCGTTAATCTGGTCACCCGTTCCGATTTGGGCGCTTGCTGCCTTAAGCTGCATCTCGTATATCTTGCAGATTCCGGTGAGCGTGCGGTTGAGGTTTTCCATCTCCTCTGAATCGCGGGTGAGGTGCATGCTCTGCTCCGACACCTTCTGTATGATTTCGGTGAGGTTGTTGAGCGACTCCACATAGTTTGTCGTTGCCTCTGCCATTTCCGGAGACACTTGTGCCTGCTGTGCCACCCACTGCTGCATGTTCACAGTCTGCGATGCTGCCATTGCAGCTGCTCCGGCAACTGTCGCCGCATCCTGTCCCTCGCCGTCGGCTTCCGATGATGGCGTTGGCTGCGCTGCAGCTGCTCCGGCTGGCATTCCGCCGCCGATGATTATCGTTCCGCCGCCGTTCACGCCTGCCATGGCAGCAGGCTGTACCATTGCCGGTTGTGTTGAGAATGGTTGTGAGTCGGCATTCTCTGCTGCCTTGCGGGCTTCCATATCCTCCTCATACTCTTCTTCTATCTCTTCTTTGGTGACGTGTGTCGGCAGGTCCTTACCGTCGGCGGTCTTGTCGAACGGACGGTCGAAGGCTGAGATGAAGAACACTATAACCTCTGTTCCCATTCCGAGGAAAAGCATGAAGTTTGCTCCCGGCAGGTGGGTGAGTTTGAACAGAGTACCGAGGATAACGATAGACGCACCCCAACTGTAAGCGTAGTTCATGAACGTCTGTCCCGGTACGCTATCCAACCACTTCTGCAAGCGGTATATCACGTTAAAATTGCTGTATACTGTCATTTTTTCTTCTTACTCCCTTTTTGTTTAGAACTTGTTGTACTTGCCAGACTTCTCACGCAGCGGAAACCGATATAGCTTCTTGGCTGGTTCTGGTATTCCCATGTGCGCCATGCCGAACGGATATACGACTCAGGGTCTTTCCACGAACCGCCTCTCACACTCTTCTTCTTCATCTTGTACGGGTCTTCTATCGCCGCATTGTAGGAAAGCTGCGGATTGAGGTCGTTCATGGCGGTCACTCCGGCTTCGGTATATATCGTGCTTGTCCATTCTGCCACATTTCCCGCCATGTCATACAGTCCGTTTGAATTGGCGGAGTATATCCCCACGCGGCTCGTTATCAGGTTGCCGTCCTGGGTGTAGTTGCCGCGGTCCGGCTTGAAGTTGGCATAGAAGCATCCGCGGTCGTTCTTCACGTCGCGGTTCTCCCATGGGAATTCGTTTCCTTCTTTGCCGCGCGCCGCATACTCCCATTCTGCCTCTGTAGGCAGACGGTAGCGCTGGATGTATTTCGCCACGCCTCCGAGTCCTTTGAGCAGATAGTCGGTACGCCATGCACAGAAGGCGTTTGCCTGCTCCCAGGTCACTCCCACCACAGGATATTCGTTGTAGGTAGGACTGCTGAAATAGAGGCGCATGTATGTCTCGTTGTCTGAGTTCTGAAAATCGTTCACCCAGCATGTAGTGTCGGGATATACGTTCACGATGTAAGTGTTGAGGAAGTCCCACGGACCGGTGAGCTGTCTGTTGATGGTCTGTCTCACTATCCTTCCCTCATCGTCGATATATGCCGTATCCTTTGAAATCATCACCACCTCGTCCGGGTTCACCTGGACGTCGGTGTTGAGATTGCGCTCTGATGGATTCAGACGGTTACGGCGCTTTGCCGCCGTAACGTAGTCGTAAATCTCGTAGCGGTAGTTCATCTGGCTGGCGTCGAGCATCTTCTCACCGGTCACGGGATTGGTGACATAAAGGCTCTCTATGGCACGCTGCTCGTCTTCGTTCGGCTTGCGCGGAAGAGCCTTTTTCCAGTTGAGGTGTGGGGTCACGGGGTCACCGTTCTTGTCTTCGGTAATCATATACGACTCGTCGCCGCCGTATGAAGGGTCGGCGAGACGTGTTCTGAGGATTGAGTCGCGCACCCAGTATACAAACTGTCGATACTCGGAATTGGTTATCTCCGTGTCGTCCATCCAGAATCCGTCCACTGATATTTCCTTCACAGGGGTCTGCTTTCCCCAGAGGCTGTCCTGCCTCTCGAGTCCCATCTTCAGGAAGCCTTTCTTCACAAGGGTCATTCCGAACGGCGTCGGCTCGGAGAAGCCTCTGCCGCCTCCTGTTCCTGTCAGCTCGCCTCCCCTGCTAGTTGTGGCCATCTTTCCGCCGAAGCAGCCCGTAAGCAGGGTTGCCACGCAGATCAGGGCTGCGATCACAATGCTATTCTTCATTTTCATATTTCTTTTTCCTATATTCTTTATTATATGTATCTATTCAGCAAGAGCGTCCCCTCTTATTGCCGCCAGCGTTTTGCCGGCCGTTTCGCATCACAGGATTCTCACGCTCTTGTGCTTGTTCTTGCCTTTCTTGAAGAGGTTGAGGTCGGTCTGATAACTGACCATCAGTTCATGGCTGCCGTTGCCCAAGCTTATCGCTGAGGTGTACATCTCGTAGCTGTAGCTCAGGTTGATGCCGTGGAACGATCCTCCGATTAGCGCCGTGACGGAATTCGTCGGACTGTATGACACTCCGGCATACATGAGTTTTTTCTCGTTAGTATACACTATCCTTGCGGATATGTCGGCACGGTATGCCTTGGTGTCTGTGCGCACGAGCACCGACGTAGGTATTGTAACAAACGGATTTCGTAGCTTTATATTGTATCCGCCCGTCAAATAATATGTAGGATCTATCTGCAGCTCGTTGGTCTCACCGAGCTCCACGAGCGGAGAAGTGAGGTGCTGCGCCGAGACTCCGGCATACCATCGGCCATGTGTGTAGTAGACACCTGCCGCCAGGTCCATGGCGTTTCCCTTCACGTCGGAAGTGGCGAATGCCGGGTCGTTTGACTCGCCCAGATCCACTTTCGAGCCATCAAACTGTTCGTTGAGGAATCCGAATTGTGCGCCCACGCTTATATTGCCGCCAAAGAGCTTGTGCTTATAAGCATACTGCAGGGCTATGCGCTGGTGGGTGAAAAGACCTATCTGGTCGTTGATGAGAGACACGCCGGCTCCGTGATATGCGCCGAGCAGGAAGAAGGGCATATCAGCACCGAGATACATCGTGCGGGGATTGTTTTCAAAACCTGCCATGTCGAGGGCGTATGCCGCCACGACATTGAGTTTTGGCTGCTTTCCCACCGCTGCCGGGTTGAAATAAGGTTCCATGTCCCAGTAGTGGCTGAACGATGCGTCATACTGCGCCTTTGCCCCTACAGAAAGGAGCAGCGCAAGCGTAATTGTTATGTATAAACGTTTAAACACGTTTACATAACGAGGCTTTATAATATTTATTGTATAGAGGTTCTAAAAAATACTCCACAAGGACACTTCTACACGGCTTTGCATCCTATTTGGAGACTTCAGAAATCCAGTCGCCGATGTCGGAGAGCACTTCTTCTGAAATAGTGGTCTCTATCTTGGCATAGTCGAGCGGAGAACCGCTTTCTGACGGCTGGAAGAAATGGTTGAGCTTGGAATACGTCTTGAAGAGGCTCTTTGCCCTTACGGTCTTGCTGAAAAGAGTCTCCGCTGCCTGGAAGTTTATTGCTGAGTTCACCTGCTTGTCGTTGTCGCCAATGAGAAGCATCACCGGACATTCCACTTTGCGGATATCCGCTGCCGGGTCGTATTTCAGATAGGAGATGAGCCATGGTGAGTCTATCTGCTTCACCACGCCAACGAGGTTGGCACGGAGTTCGGGCAGGAGGTCGATATCTGCCGTCAGCATCGGAACGAGTGCATCGGGAGTTTGTGCAAACTTGTTCTGCTGTCCCGACATCTTGTATCTGAACACTCTGCCCAATGCTGTTGCGTATTTTTCGATACTTGCCTCATCGAGACCGGAAACGGCAAGCAGATCCCGGTTTTGTATCAGCAGCACACTGTCGCCACGCAACACGGGACCGGCGAGTGACACCACGAAGTCTGCCTTGCCTTTGGCGGCAAGCATATAGCCGATGATGCCTCCCTCGCTATGGCCGAGAACACCTATCTTGCCGAATTTCTTCGTGCTCCTCAGATAGTCTATTCCTGCCTGGGCGTCGAGCATGTTGCTCTGGATGGTGACCTTCGTAGGATCGCCTGTCGACTTGCCCACTCCACGGTCGTCATAGCGCAGCGTGGCTATGCCGCGACGGGCGAGATAGTCGGCTATCACGAGGAAGGGCTTGTGACCAAGGATTTCCTCGTCGCGGTCTTGCTGTCCGCTGCCGCTTACCATGATAACGACCGGCATCCCTGCCTTGAAATTCTTTGGATATGTAAGCGTACCGCCCAGCCAGGCTTCTCCGCCTTCCGTTGGAAGACCAGTCTTGCCGTCGACGCCCTTGTTCTGGAATGCCACCTCCTGCATGGTATAGTCGAAAGGCGGCTGCGGAGTCTGCGGACGGTTTACTTTCACCTCGCCGCGTTTCAAGTTCAACGGGAATGAGTAGCCCATCTGTGAGAATGTGCCAAGAATCTCCTCGCCCTTGAGCTTTCCTGTATATTGCGCCCGAAGCTGGGGCAGTTCGATAGACAAGGTGTCTTCTTGCAGACATTTCACCTCTGCCGGCAGTCCCGTGGCCCCCTGGTCCGGACTGTCCATGGTAACGGTGCCGTCGGCATTGATATGGAAAACGATTGTCAATTTTGACGGACCTGCTTCAAGCAGTCCGTTCCACGCTCCCTTTATCCCCTGGGCATTCGCCAGCAGCGGCATAAGGACAGACAGGCATAGGAATATGTACTTTTTCATGGTTCACAGTTGTTTAGATAATTCAACATTTGCTCTGTATGCATATAAACTCCCAACCGCCTGACGACAGAATTGGGGTAGAATATGCGACAGCTGTGGGCAAAGATATAAAAAAAACAGAAAGCAGCAAACTATTGCGAATTAGAAACAGGCAAAAGACGCCTTATAAAAAGCAAAAGACTGCAAGCAGTTATTAAAATTATACA
>OLSQ01001172.1_pt1 | contig 22519 bp, 21 predicted proteins | sample 1672561 | NCBI WGS metagenome assembly OLSQ01 (sample SAMEA3136699, study PRJEB25190) | human gut metagenome | biome: human gut; feature: human-associated habitat; material: faeces | place: Austria | collected 2013
AGAAGAAGCCACACGTGGAACGGTCGGTCTTCCAAGAGTTTTAAATATGTATGAGAACTACCCCTTCTGGGCTACCTTCTTTAAAAAGCTTGGATTCTCCGTTGTTCTTTCACCATCTTCTTCCCGTAAGATTTATGAGATGGGTATCGAATCGATTCCAAGTGAATCTGAGTGCTATCCAGCCAAACTGGCGCACGGACACATTCAGTGGCTGATTGGCGAAGGTAACGTCGATTTCATCTTCTATCCGGCACTCTTCTATGAAAGAAATGAATTCCCGGATGCTGGAAATCATTACAACTGCCCGATTGTCACTTCTTATTCTGAAAACATTAAGAATAACGTCGACGAAATCACTTCCGGTCAGGTACGCTTTATCAATCCGTTCATGTCTTTCGGAAGTGAAGAAAAAGCAAGTCTGACACTGGTAAAATGTTTCAAAGACGAATTTGATATTCCGGAATCCGAAGTACGCGAAGCAGTAACCGATGCCTGGAAAGAACAGGAAGTAACACGCCTTGAGATGATGCAAAAAGGTGAAGAAGTATTAAAATATATGGAAGAAACCGGTCGTCGCGGCATTGTTCTGGCAGGACGCCCATATCATGTGGACCCGGAAATCAACCATGGTATTCCGGAGCTGATCAACTCCTACGGTATCTGTGTGCTGACAGAAGATTCCATCTCCCACCTCGGCAATCTCGAGCGTCCGCTCATCGTTATGGATCAGTGGATGTATCACAGCCGTCTTTACTCTGCCGCAAACTATGTAAAGACTAGAAATGATCTGGATCTTATCCAGCTGAATTCCTTCGGATGTGGTCTCGACGCCGTGACGACCGATTGTGTCAATGATATTCTGACGGGTTCCGGCAAGATATATACCTGTCTAAAAATCGATGAGGTAAACAACCTTGGAGCAGCGCGTATCCGTATCCGTTCTCTCTTGTCCGCAATTCGCGTAAAAGAGAAGAAACACGAAAAACGCGAAATCCATCCGGCAAATTACGAGCGTGTTATTTTTACCGAGGAAATGCGTAAAAACAACTACTCTATCATTTGTCCGCAGATGTCACCAATTCATTTTGATCTGCTCCTTCCTGCATTCCGTGCTGCCGGATACAATCTGGTCATTCCGGATATTCCTGCAAGAGAATGTGTGGATGTAGGATTAAAATACGTAAACAATGATGCATGCTATCCATCCCTTATTGTCATTGGTCAGATCATGAGTGCTGTAATGTCCGGCAAATACGATATGACAAAGACAGCTATCCTGATTTCCCAGACTGGTGGTGGATGCCGTGCGACCAACTACATTGGTTTCATCCGCCGTGCACTGATCAAAGCCGGTTATCCGGATGTTCCGGTTATCTCCATCAACATGGTCGGACTGGAGAAGAACCCTGGTTTCAAGATTACACCTAGTCTCATTCAGCATGGTCTGTACGCGCTTGAGTTCGGTGATATCTTCATGCGCTGTCTCTATCGTGTCCGCCCATATGAGGCCGTACCGGGTTCTGCAAATGCCTTGCATGAGAAATGGAAGAAACGTGTCATGGAATTTGTTGGAAACACCAAACTTCTGTCTCACCGCAAATTCAAAAAGATGTGCCGTGAGATTATCCGTGACTTTGACAATCTTCCAATGACAGACGAGAAGAAACCTCGTGTCGGCGTCGTTGGTGAGATTCTTGTTAAATTCCTTCCTGCGGCCAACAATTATATCGTTGACCTGCTTGAATCCGAAGGTGCAGAAGCTGTCGTACCAGATTTGACCGACTTCCTGCTCTACTGCTGTTATAACCAGAACTTTAAGGCAGACTATTTAGGTGCCACACAGAAATCCAAACGCATCAACAATATGCTGATCCGTTTCTTTGAGTGGATTCGTAAGGCTGCCAGGGATGAACTTGCAAAGAGTAAACATTTTGAGCCTACTGCTTACATTCAGGATCTTGCAAAAGAGGCAGAACACATTGTATCCATCGGTAATCAGACCGGTGAAGGATGGTTCCTGACCGGCGAAATGTTAGAGCTGATCCATCAGGGTGCTACAAATATCGTCTGCGCACAGCCATTTGCGTGTCTGCCAAACCATATTGTAGGTAAGGGCGTAATCAAAGAAATTCGCCATGAATATCCCGGTGCTAATATTGTAGCGATTGATTATGATCCGGGTGCATCTGAAGTAAATCAGTTGAATCGAATTAAATTGATGCTCTCTACTGCACAGAAGAATCTCAAGAAAGAGATAAACAAATAAAGTGTACGTTAAAAGGACTGCCGGAAAACGGCAGTCCTTTTAACGTAAGTCTATACGCGCCTCATCTTTTTATTCTTTACGTAAGTAATTCCATTTGAAGATTGCACTTCCAATAATAATCAGATATCCCACCAGACTCATCCAATCCGGAATCTGCCCGAAGAACACAAATCCCAGCAATGCAGCAAACAGCACCTGGGTATAATCAAATACTGAAATTTCCTTTGCCGGTGCTTTTGTATATGCCTTGGTTATAAAGATCTGCCCTCCGGCAGCACTGACTCCCGCCATCAGCAGACAAAGAAGCTGCTCTGTTTTCATCGGCTGAAATTCTGCGATCAGAAACGGAAGTGTACACAGACAGGAAAATGCCGAAAACACCATGACGATCATTGGTCCACGTTCTCCCTTTTTGCCAAGTTTCCGCACAAATGTATAGGCAATTCCAGCGCCAAGACCACCAATTACTCCGATCATTGCGTTGACAAACTGCATATTAAATGCCGGTTTTACAACAAATACAGCACCGATAAATGCCACTACAACACATGCCCATTCTACTTTGTTTGCTTTCTCCTTTAAGATAAAATAAGACATCAGTATCGCAAAAAATGGTGACAGTTTATTTAAAATATTTGCATCTGCAATATTCATGTGATCGACGGCATAAAAGTTGCAGATTAATCCTACCGTGCCACAAAAGCTTCGCATAAGCAAATCCGGCCAGCTGCCTTTCTGTACATGAAATCCTTCTTTTGTACGTGCAAGCATAAATGCAGCCACAAGAACTGCCACTGCATTTCGAAAGAATGCTTTCTCTATGGTAGGCAAATCACCCGACAAACGTACAAAAAAGCTCATCGAGGCAAAGAAAAATCCTGCCAATATGATAAATAAAATTCCCTGTTGTTTCTCTTTCATTATTTCCACTTACTTTCTATCAACAATTCTTTACATATATTTTTGATTTCTAAGCATCAGCGTTCTTTGCTTTCCGTGCGATTCTATGATACTGTGGCCGGATCGTAAGTTCCGGAATCACGGTTCCTTCCGGCTGTTCTAACAAAAAGTGCACTGCCTCTGCAATCTGATCACTTTCCAGATAGCATCCAGTTTCTTTTGCACAGGCAAAATCCGCATCCCGGTACAAATCCGTATCTGTCATATCCGGATGTATTGTTGTTACCTTAATTCCATACTTGCGTGCCTCTTCAAAAAGACTTGCGCCAAAACTGGTCAGTCCTGCTTTTACTGCACCATACGCACAACCATGCGGATTATTTTGTTTTGCTGTGATGGAGGAAACATTGATGATATGTCCTCTGTTTTGTTTTAGCATACGAAGCAGACGATTCGTCAGGATCATCGGCACTTCCAGATTGGTACGCACCAGTGTCTGAATCTGTTTTACATTCAGTTCTTCATGCAACCCATAATATCCCACACCGGCCGCATTAACTAAAATATACAGTTGTGTACTCTTTGCTATCTCTTTTGCCATATCACACATCTGCTGCGTCTCTAAAAGGTCACAGACCTTTGTATGGAACAAGGGTTGCATTTCTATATAGGAAGCAACCTCTGGTTTTGAAAAATCACGCCCAAATCCATATACCTCATACCCATGATTACACAATTCTCTGGCAATGGAAAATCCAATGCCGGAACTTGCTCCCGTTACAATTGCACTCTTTTTCTGTTGCATTATCTTTTTCACTCCCTGTCCAAAAAAATACGATTACGCGGAATACGCTTTCCCAGCTCTTTTACCAGATACTGTTCCATCTGCTCTAACAGAAACGCGGGATACTGATATATGCCGCCTTCATTGACAAACGGGAACTGCACAATCACGGAATCCGGCTCCACACGCCTTATTTTTTTCATGTAATCCTGTGAAATGCGGAATGCTCCAACACTCACATCGATCACATCCGAAAAGCGACACCCCTTTTCAATAAATGCCTGATCAAATGCTTCCAACAAATTTCCATAATATTCTTTCCAATTTGGCAGATACAGCATCGGATCAAAACACAACCTTACAGCAAAGCCTCTTTTGACCCCTTCTACAGCACAGGCAATACGTGCTTTTGCCGACGGTGTCTTTTTCTCACTGACTGCAATAATCTCCTCTGGAGCCACAGTAAATGCGTAAATAACATTGGATGCCGGCTCGCACTGCTCCCACATCTCCATACGCGCACTTTTGGTTCGAATCTCTATTTTCAGATTCTCACGCTTTGTTGCAAAATCTGCCCATGCTGACGCATATCCTGTCAAAGAATCCATCGCCAGAAGATCCGCATCATAGGACACGCACAGATAGATTTCGCTCTTTGCCAGCATCTCTTCGAGTTTTTCAAAATAATCTTCAAGATTGACAAATATGACCATATGCCCGGACGGATACATGCCCTTCAGATAACAATAACTGCAATCGAACATGCAGTTCATCATTGTCGAACAGTAATAGAAATGTTCATTTCCAAAATTCTGACAGGGTTTTGCCCCCTCATAAATAAAATGATCTTCTTTCTTCGCAAGTATCAGATTCTGCGCCTGATGCTGCTGGACATATTGCTGTCCTCTCCGGCAAAACACATCTTTGTAATGTCCGATTGGAATTACTTGTGCATTTGGAAAACGTGCCAGAATTTTCTGCGTTCTGGGATGTGAAAGAATCTGTTCCTCCACATATATATGGGAAAAAGCACTGTTATAACCATTTTGTGCGTATTTCATTGAGTATTCTGCTCCCTTCCCTTTTATCTTTACATGGTAATTTTTCGCTGTCGTAAAACGGCGCAAGCAACGTGTTTACATCTATACCGGCAAGCTTCCAGCATCGCATCAGCTGACGTACGGTTGCTTCCATTGTTTTTGAACAATGCAGATCTTCTGCCAACTGTTTGACACGATCTTCAAAAGCTGTCTCCTGCATAGCCAGCTTCCACTCTTCCCCCTGAGTATTCGTCTGTAATTTTTCATCCAAATACGCGGTAATTTCTTCTCCTGCCTGATTCATAATGTTGCAGAAACGTTTTTGAAATTCCTTCGGATCCTCAGCATGAATATCTCCATGATCTGTGACAACCTTTAGGAAAAGCATCTGATGCGGTCCATAATAAAAAGCTGCTCCTTGATAGAAAGCTGCCGCCTCCATGTCATAAATACAATCGTCAGCCAAATTCTCCAGCTTTTCCTTTTCTACCGTATGCAGACATGCTTCCGCAAACGGATGCTGGTATAACATGTCCGGATAAAATGTACGTGCCGTCAACTCTTCTACAATCTTGTTGCACATAAATATACTTCCCACCGCACAATTCTTCGCCGCACAACTTCCATAATTTATGATAACATCCTCCCCTTTTAGCGGGTATAAAGTTGAAAGTTCTGCGATTGCTACTACCATATTGATTTTTCCGACTCCGGTAATTACCACACGGATATCTTTTTTTTCATTGGAAAACATTTGAAAATGTGTTACTTTAGAATCTTTCTTCAGTTCGAAATATTGTATCAGATATTGCGCTTCCGCATAAAGCGCACAGTAAATTGTGATCACCGTTGTTCCTCTTGTTTCTATCATTTTCAGGTTTCATAACCTGTTCCATCTATCTCTTATCTACAATATATTCTAATTTTTCTTGTTCTGCAAGGAGATATTTATAAGGGTTCCAAGTAATTATTTCTGATTTTTTGAATATAAAAGAGAGCGAGCCACCGCTTTCGCGATGGCTCGGATTTACACTAGGAGCAAAGTTTCCTTTGCGGAGATAATATTTATAGAAAACGGTTTTAACCGGTTTTCCCGATTTTAAACAGCTGCGAGAGCTTTACCAAGCGCCTCACATGCAGCTAATGCATCAGCATCTGGTGCTTCCTGGCAGATAACACCTTCGCCACCGCTGATTGTTGCACCAGCACCACTCATGCGCTCTTCCCAATCGCGCATCCACTGGCCATCGCCCCATCCGTAAGAACCGAACAGACCGATTGTCTTTCCTGAACAGATACCTTCTACATCTGCAACAAATGGCTCCATCTCAGCTTCCTCTAAGACTTCAGCCCCCATAGCAGGACATCCTAAAGCAAATGCCTTGCACTCTTTTAAAGCATCTAATGTAGCATCGCCAACATATACAACAGAAACATCTGCACCTGCATCACTTGCACCCTTGCCAACTGCCTCTGCCATTGCCTGCGTATTTCCTGACTGTGACCAATAAACTACACATACTTTACTCATTTTTCTTTTCCTCCTAAACAGCTATTTCTTTTATACTTTCATCCCGATAAATTTCAAAAATCAACCGGATTCCAATATCATTTGCCAACAGACGAATCAGCGTTTCCCTTGCCTCGTCATATTTTATAAAAATGTGTTTCTTTTCCGGAACATCCGCATATACTTTCCAGTATCCGGAATACAGGTAGTTCTTACCGTTATTCTCCATAAAGCCAACCACATCTTCTACCGGATATCCAAGGAGCAGTCCCATCTCATGAGGGAACTGCTTTCCCTGGTTCATATGTGCCTGATATTTTTTGCGAAAACTATGCAATACATTCTCCAAAGAAAAATCCTCGTATCCAAGCTTTCTAAGCAACTGCTGTACCTCAGGCTTAAATATGTAAGCTTCCAGCTTGGCTTTACGATATAAGAGGAAGGCGGTTTTCTTTGTTGTCCGCATAACACAAAAGCAGGTAATTCCGGATCCCTGTACAAGATCCATAACCAGGCCTTCGTTTTCAGCTGCAACCATGAGCAGATTTGAAATCTTGATTCCTGTAATCAGTGGGGCACACTGCAATGCAAGCTGAAACTCAACGCTGTCCTGATTCATTGTTCTCATCATGTGAAAAATTTCCTGGCACATAATCCATCTCCTTACATGTGAGTTAGTTATCTCTAACGCAAATTAAATATAACTAATTTCAAGCATTTTGTCAAGGCTGTTGTTTGAAAAGAATTCTCAATAAACAAGTTCAAAAAGCATAAAAAAGAAGACCCACATACTTTTTGTATGCAGATCTCCTTCGTATTATACACTGATTTTGTACATATTTTTCCGACTGATTGCACCGATATCTTCTAACGTGTTGATCATACGATATACTGTAGCTGTACCGATTGACGGGTCCTTTTTGGATGCCCGGTAATAAATCTCTTTACAGCTTGAGCACTCGTCTTCAAGAATGATATCCAAAAGCATCAGACGCTGCTTCGTAATTCGGCAGCCGTCCTCTTTCAGCCGCTCGATGATGATTTGTTTTTGTTCCTGCTGTTCTGCTGACATAACTGCCTCCTTTGAATCTTATTTTGTAGCGATTTTTACATTTTCCTCTAATGTTGTACTTTCCTTATAAGGACGAACAAGCATATAGATGAATCCGATAATGATAGCGATTGCTACGATTGTCCAGAATCCAAATGTTGCTGCACCTGTGAATAATCCGCCAATCTGGAAGATACATAAAGATACAAGGTATGCAAGACCACACTGGTATCCGATTGCAAACCAGAACCATTTTGCGTTGTTCATCTCACGCTTGATTGCTCCCATTGCTGCGAAGCAAGGTGCGCATAAGAGGTTAAATACTAAGTAAGAGTATGCTGCGATTGCAGTCATGTTTGCAGAAAGGTTTGCCCAGATTTCTTCTCCGGCCTCTCCGACTTCTCCATAGTGGAATAGGATACCAAATGTACCTACTACGTTCTCTTTTGCTACTAATCCGGTAACAGCTGCCACTGCAGACTTCCAGTCTCCCCATCCAAGTGGAATGAAAATCCATGAAATGCCTTTACCGATAGCTGCCAGGATACTATAATCGATTTCTTCATCAGAAAGCATACGGAAGGATCCGTCTACAACTCCGAAGTAAGTTGTGAACCATACTACGATGGTAGATAACAAAATGATTGTTCCGGCTTTCTTGATGAAAGACCATCCACGCTCCCACATGCTGCGAAGTACGCTGCCTACAGTTGGAAGATGGTAAGATGGAAGCTCCATGACGAATGGTGCTGGCTCTCCGGAGAACATCTTTGTTTTCTTTAAGATGATACCAGAGCAGATGATTGCTGCGATACCAACAAAATATGCAGACCATGAAACCCATCCAGCGTTATCAAAGAATGCACCTGCGATCAAAGCGATAATTGGAAGCTTTGCTCCACAAGGAATAAATGTTGTTGTCATAATTGTCATACGACGGTCACGCTCGTTTTCAATTGTACGGCTGGCCATAACACCAGGAACACCACATCCTGTACCAATCAGCATAGGAATGAATGATTTTCCGGATAAACCGAATTTACGGAAAATACGGTCCATGATAAAGGCAACACGTGCCATGTATCCACATCCCTCAAGGAATGCGAGGAAGATGAATAATACCAGCATCTGTGGTACGAAACCAAGTACGGCACCGACACCGGAGATAATACCATCAACGATTAATCCGCTCAGCCATGCAGCACATCCAATGTTGTCAAAGAATGACTGTGCACCAGGGATAATCCACTCACCGAATAAAGTATCATTTGTCCAGTCTGTTAAGAATCCACCAACAGTTGTTACAGAAACATAGTAAACAACGAACATGATCAATGCGAAAATTGGTAATGCAGCAAAACGGTTTGTTACAATCTTATCGATCTTGTCGGAAGTTGTAAGTTTTTCTTTTCCGGTTGCTTTCTTTACACATTTTCCAATGATAGAAGTGATGTATGTATATCTCTCGTTTGTGATAATACTCTCTGTATCATCATCCATCTTTTCTTCCAATGCACTGATTTCTGCTGATACATCAGGAACAACAGAAAGCTGATCCGAAATTTTGGAATCACGCTCGATCAATTTGATTGCGAAGAATCTCTTCTGTTCTTCTGCAACTGTGCTTCCAAGCTTATCCTCTACTGTGCTGATGCAGTCCTCTACGTCAGCTGAAAATGCATGTACACGATTAACTGCTTTCTTCTGCTGTGCTGCAGCAACTGCTTTCTCAGCAGCCTTTGTTACGCCAGTTCCTTTCAAAGCAGAGATCTCAACTACTTCGCATCCTAAAGCATCACCTAATGCTTTGATATTGATCTGGTCACCGTTCTTTGTAACAAGATCCATCATGTTGACGGCCATAATAACAGGGATACCAAGCTCAATAATCTGTGTTGTAAGATAAAGGTTACGCTCAATGTTCGTTCCATCAATGATATTGATGATTGCGTCCGGACGCTCACCGATCAGGTAATTTCTGGCTACCACTTCCTCCAATGTGTATGGAGATAAGGAATAGATACCAGGTAAATCCATGATCACAACATCCTTGTGCCCCTTTAATTTTCCTTCTTTTTTCTCGACTGTTACGCCTGGCCAGTTACCAACATACTGGTTTGCACCGGTCAACGCATTAAACAACGTTGTCTTACCGCAGTTTGGGTTACCTGCGAGTGCAATTTTAATTGACATATGATTTCTCCTTCTATTTGCTATCTTCTTACTGTACTTCGATCATTTGTGAATCTGCTTTTCTTAACGAAAGCTCATAGCCTCTTACGGTTACTTCGACCGGATCACCAAGAGGTGCGACTTTACGAACGTAAACTTCTACACCCTTTGTAATGCCCATGTCCATGATTCTTCTCTTGACAGCGCCTTCGCCCGTAATCTTTGTTACGGTGACTGTCTGACCGATTTTAGCATCTTTTAAAGTCATGTTTTTACTCCTCTTTTCTTATTAGTATTATATGAAAATGTGATTTGCCAGTTCGCGGCCAATGGCTACGCGGGCACCTTTCACATTTACAATCATATTTCCGGCTGCTTCTGAAACAACAGTCACGAGTCCACCAGCTACAAAGCCCAGTTCCTCTAAATGTCTGCGTACTTCATCTTTTCCACCGATTCGTTGAATTGTTACTTCTTTGCCTTTCGGCGACATTGTAAGTGGCATCATACTCTCCTTCTTTCTTGATAAAGTTTTTCACTTCTCATGTTGGTTAGTATACGCTAACGATTATTAGATGTCAATGTCTTTTTTTCGTTTTTTCCAATTTTTGTTAGTATTTTCTTATTCTTATTAAACGTCACTTATCCTTATCATTTGTTGCTAACACCTCTTTTTTACAACTGATTTTTCTTATAAAACACTGATTTTTCTTATATAAAACTCATTCGCATTTCTTTAAGAACAAAGCCTGATTTTATTGCATAAACATCCATAAATTGCTATATTATAGAAGATACATATATTCCATTTTGTACGTAAGCGTTTCTTAGTTGAAACGCTTTTCATTTATTTTATAAGGGGGATATTTTATATGAGTAATCAATTTCAAAAGACAGCAAACCGTGTCACATCGGTAAGTATCATTGGCAATCTTTTGCTCTCTGCATTCAAGTTGATCGCAGGACTGCTTGCCAATTCCGGCGCCATGATCAGTGATGCCGTACATTCCGCATCAGATGTCTTCAGCAGTATCGTTGTCATCATTGGTATCCATGTTTCATCCAAAGAATCCGACAAAGAACATCCATATGGTCATGAACGACTGGAATGTGTTGCAGCGATCATCCTTGCTGCCATCCTTTTCATCACAGGTATTTCCATAGGTATATCCGCAGTCAAAACAATTGCAAGCGGACATTATGCCGATCTGGCAGTCCCAGGTATTCTCGCTCTTGTTGCTGCGATTATTTCCATTGCAACAAAAGAAGCAATGTTCTGGTACACCAAAGTTAACGCGACCCGTATAGATTCCGCTGCACTTATGGCAGATGCATGGCACCATCGTTCCGATGCACTCTCCTCTGTCGGCGCTTTAGTCGGTATTGCCGGTGCACGTCTCGGATTTCCGATCTGCGATTCGATTGCCAGCCTTGTCATCTGTGTCTTTATCGTCAAAGCATCCTATGATATTTTCCATGACGCGGTTGATAAAATGGTCGACCATTCCTGTGACGAAGGTGATGAGCAGCTATTAAGAGACTGTATCTGTGAAGAAGAAGGTGTTCTTCGTATCGACGATCTGCGCACACGTGAGTTTGGCAACAAAATCTATGTCGATGTAGAAATCGCCGCAGATGGTGATCGTCCGTTAAAAGAAACACATGCCATTGCCGAACGTGTCCATGATCATATTGAAAAAAATTTTCCAAAAGTAAAGCATGTTATGGTGCATGTTAATCCTTTTGAATAATCCGAATTTCATCCGAATTTTACCTCCGAATTTTATTTTGAAATATATCTTTTCATATTTATTAGTTCATGTTATACTATTGATAAGTGTGAGTAAAATTTTTCTATGCATGGAGGTAATCATATAATGTACGATGTGATAATCATTGGAGCAGGTCCTGGTGGTATTTTTTCTGCCTATGAGCTGATGCAAAAAAATAAAGATTTAAAAATTGCAGTATTTGACGCAGGTCATTCTCTCGAAAAGCGTCATTGTCCAATTGATGGGGATAAAGTAAAAAACTGTATCAAATGTAAAACATGTGCGATCATGAATGGGTTTGGTGGTGCAGGCGCTTTCTCTGATGGAAAATACAATATCACCAACGATTTTGGTGGTACTCTTTATGAATATATCGGACGCAAGCAGGCGATTGATCTCATGGAGTATGTTGACAAGATCAATATGTCTCACGGCGGCGAAGGAACTAAAATGTACTCTACCGCCGGAACTAACTTAAAAAAGCTGTGTCTGCAAAATAAATTAAAACTGTTAGATGCCTCTGTCCGTCATCTCGGAACAGACATCAATTACGTTGTTTTGGAGAATCTCTACAATGAAATGAAGGATCATATGGATTTCTTCTTTGATACTCCAATCGAAAAAATCGAAGTATTAGACAACGGTGATTACCGTGTTGACACAAAAGACAATAGTTATGACTGTAAGAAATGTGTTATTTCCGTCGGACGAAGCGGAAGCAAATGGATGGAAACTGTCTGCAATGATTTACATATTCCAACCAAATCCAACCGCGTGGACATCGGTGTCCGTGTCGAGCTGCCTGCAGTCATCTTCTCTCATCTGACCGATGAACTGTATGAAAGCAAAATCGTATACCGTACCGAGAAATTCGAAGATAACGTTCGTACATTCTGTATGAATCCATACGGCATGGTTGTTAACGAAAATACAAACGGTATTGTAACTGTAAACGGACACAGTTATGAAAGTGCAGATTTGCGCACAGAGAATACCAACTTTGCCCTTCTTGTTGCAAAGCATTTCTCTGAGCCATTCAAAGACAGTAACGGATATGGCGAAAGCATTGCCAGACTTTCCAACATGTTAGGCGGTGGAGTCATCGTGCAACGTTTCGGTGACCTTGTCCGTGGACGTCGAAGCAATACAAAGCGTATCGAAGAAGGACTTGTCACTCCTACACTCGCTGCTACACCAGGTGATTTGAGCCTTGTTCTTCCAAAGCGTATTCTTGACGGAATTATCGAAATGATTTACGCATTGGATAAGATTGCACCGGGAACTGCAAACGACGATACCCTTCTGTATGGTGTCGAAGTAAAATTCTACAATATGGAAGTAGAGATTGACGAACACCTGCAGAGTAAATATCCGGGTCTTTATATTATCGGTGACGGAAGCGGTGTTACACACTCTCTTTCCCATGCATCTGCATCCGGTGTATATGTAGCAAGACATATCGCAGAAACAATTTAAATTACACGAAAAGGAGCCTTTCGGCTCCTTTTCTTTACTTCAAATTGCTTTTTAGTGTAATCGTGCTCTTTCCATTACCGCCACCCGGCTGATACGGTCCAAAGCATACAACGACGTTTCCATCTTTATTCAGGTAGAATTGGAAATCTTTCATCTTGGTATCTTTCAAGATTTCATCCTGTCCGAGTTCTCCAAGTTCGCCATTCTTCTTTTCATATTTTGCAAGAATCTTTTTGCGGATCTTTGTATCGCTTCCAGATACAACATCTGAAATACTTAGCTTCTTTCCGGTTTTCAAATCAAACGTCATACCATCTGTCCAGATATTGGATACACCACCTGCAAACCAGTAATGGTCATACGAAAAGGATATATAACCCTTTTGATTGTATCGCACCTTGCATGTAGAAGTCAGTTCATATACCACCTTCCGATTCGCAGCATCATCTTTGCTGTCCGTTTTCACATAATCCCAGAGATCATCTTTCTCTTTCTGTGACGCTGTGTATCCTGCTTTTAATGCTTTATTAATTTTTTTTACAGCCTTTGAAGTTCCAACCAGTGTCGGCATCGTATACGTGTACTTGCCTTTGATTTTTCCTGCTTTGTAAGTTTCTGAATAATTAACCATCAGATAAGATATATTATTTTGATTATTCCCTGTATAAACTTTCGGCGAAGCCTGCACTTTGCCGGCTGACAATCCTGTAATTGCCAGTATGCTCGCCAGACATAATGCAAGCACTCTCATTTTTCTTTTCATAATTTTCTCCTCTTTTCATAGAAAACTTGATACTTTTCCTTGAACATCAGCCCATGCAAAATTTGCTTTCAGCAAATGGGCTGACGCTTCATATCAAGTTTTCACAGAAAACTTGATACTTTTATTATTTCTGTTCGCGGCTTTCGTTCCGATACTGAATCGGTGTCATATCAAAGCTCTTCTTGAATGTACGGTTAAAATGCTCTACATTCTGATATCCGATAGCATAAGCGATGTTCTCAACGGTCATATTTCCGTTTTTCAGAAGCGTCTTCGCACGTTTCATACGAATATGTGCCACATGCTCTCCAAATGTCTTTCCGGACTTATCTTTGATATACTTGGACACGTATGGCTCAGATAAATGGAACTGTTCCGCAACGCTCTCCAATGTAACTGTCTGATAGTTATTCTGAATATAATTGAGCATAGCAGTCAGACGCTCATCCTGTCCTTCTTCATTCTGCTGAATCTGTGGCAGTTTGTTTACCGCAACTACCAGTGCACTGATAGATGCCTTAATGATATCTTCATCCATACCAACGCCCCAGTAGTTCTTTCCATCACAGGTAATTCCTACATATGCGATAGCCTTGGAAGAAGAACCATGGGAAAGCGCATGTTCCTCATAGGTAGACAGTTCATAGCTGATGCTAAAGAACTGCTTTAATGTATTGCTGACAGCATCCAGACGGCCATTACCATTTGCATCTACAACTGTTGTCTTTCCGCCAAAATTAATGCTTGCCTCAGCCATAATTCCATCATTCTGCTTGAAATGGCACTCGCCAACGGTAAAATACGGCATACGGTTTACGTAATTTTCCTCGAAGATCTCATATACCCACTGTGGAGAAAGTTCCTTATGTTCCTCGTCAGAAACCTGCTTTACAGCGTATCCGACTTCTTCACGCATTGCAACCGGCATAGAGATAGAGAAATTCTGTTTCAGAATATAACTGATACCACCCTTTCCGGACTGGCTGTTGATACGGATAACATCACTGTCGTAAGTTCTTCCCACATCCACCGGATCAATTGGAAGATATGGAACGGTCCATGTCTTAAGCTGCTTTTCTTCTCTCCACGCCATACCTTTTGCAATCGCATCCTGATGCGATCCGGAAAATGCGGAGAACACCAGATCTCCGGCATATGGAGCACGGTCATTTACCTGCATTCTTGTCAGACGCTCATATTTTTCGCGAATCTGTGGCATATTAGCAAAGTCAAGCTGTGGGTCAATACCATAAGAAAACATATTCATTGCAAGTGTAATGATATCTACGTTACCAGTACGCTCACCATTTCCAAACAATGTTCCCTCGATACGGTCAGCGCCTGCCAAAAGTCCTAACTCAGCATCACTGACACCAGATCCTCTGTCGTTATGTGGATGAAGACTTAATACTACATTATCACGATATTTCAGGTTCTTGCTCACATACTCGATCTGTGTTGCAAATACATGTGGCATAGCAGTCTCAACGGTTGCAGGAATATTGATAATTGCTTTCTGCTTTCCGCTTGGCTGCCATACATCAAGAACTGCGTTGCAAACTTCAACCGCATACTCTACTTCTGTACCATGGAAACTCTCCGGGCTGTATTCGAAAGAGAAATCTCCATCTGTCTCAGATGCCAGTTTCTTTAACAATTCTGCACCGTCTACGGCAAGTTTCTTGATCTGTTCCTTATCTTTCTTAAATACCTGTTCTCTCTGTGCAACAGAGGTAGAGTTGTACAGATGAATCACTGCATGTGGTGCACCTTTTACAGCTTCAAATGTCTTTTTAATGATATGCTCTCTGGCCTGTGTCAGCACCTGTACGGTTACATCATCCGGAATCATATCACGCTCGATCAATGTACGCATAAAAATGAACTCTGTCTCAGATGCTGCCGGGAAACCAACTTCGATTTCCTTAAATCCGATATCTACAAGCATCTGGAAGAATTCCAGTTTTTCATCCAGGCTCATCGGCTCGATCAGCGCCTGGTTACCATCTCTTAAATCTACCGAACACCAGATAGGTGCTTTCTCTATGTAATCTTTCTTTACCCAGTCATACTCACATACTGGTGGAAGGAAATACTGTCTCTCATACTTGTCAAAATTCTTCATAATGTTCCTCTTTTCTAAAATTAAAATATATCAACAACTATGATAGAATTTTATCACAGTTGTTGATATATTCAATGATTAAATTTAAACAATTTGGTTGATGTTTTTTGTCATTTCATCGTTTTAAGCTGATTTACTCTTATTTTTTCTTGATTTTTCTGCGTCTGCGGCGTCTTCTCGGCTTCTGTCCGTTCTCTACGCGGTATGCCTGGATTGTCTCCCAGATCTTCGTGTAATCACGCTCGAAAAGTTCCTCTGAAAGCTGTAATGCCAGACGTTCTTTCGGTACCATTTCCACGATTTTGTCTGCTACAAAGCGCTTACTTTTGGCTTTATAGGCAGGCATCTCATTCAGCTCCTGAATATGTGCCAGTTCCGGTCTCCACAAAATTTCAATTTTGTTCGTCCACTGCATGTCAGGATTTAATTTTGGTTCACGCATCCTGTAAAAATCAATGCCCGTCTCCGTCTGTTCCACGGTTATGATTCCCCAGTGTTCCGGGACATGTTCTGCAATATGAGCTCCATGCTTCGTACCCACAACGACATAATTGTAATCATAATACCGATCATAATCCTGAATCTGCCGCTCCAGCCGCACATAAGAATCTGCATCGCTTTTAATTTCGATTCCATACAACGCATCCGGAACAACCATGACAATATCCGCGCGTGACTGTCCCATCACCTGTTCTTCCAAAAGTCTTACTTTTCCGTATGTCACTTCCAGAAATTCAAAAAGAGGTTCCCGGATATCTTTATCGTATAACATTATTTCTGCAGTTTTGCATCTGCCTTTGCCTGAAATTTATCATTAAAGACTACAAAGCGCTCATGCTCTCCCTCTCCGATCAGTCCGGCTTCATCAAAAGCTTTCACTGTAAATGTAAGGGCGCGTCCGTCTGCTTTTACAAGTTCTGTCTCACATGTAATTTTCATTCCTACCGGAGATGCAGCCACATGTTTTACATTCATAAGTGTTCCAACGGTTCCGCTGCCTTCTTCCAGATAAGGCTGTACGCTTTCCCACGCTGTCTTCTCCATCAAAGCGATCATCGCCGGTGTCGCAAATACATCCAATGCGCCGCTTCCCATTGTCTTAGCTGTATTTTCTTCAGAAACAACAACTTCCTGTGTACCTTTTATGCCTTCTTTTAACATATCGTAATACTCCTTTTTCAAAAATTCACCGCATATTATGGTACCATTTTTTCTGCCTGATGTCCACAGTTTATAAACTTTTTAGAAATAAGGAAATGCCCTATTTTCTGCCGTTTCCAGCGTTCTTGTTAGCACTCATCTAAAAAGAGTGCTAGTTTTCTATTGACTTTTACAAATTGCAGATATATCATCTTTTGTATCGAATACTTACGAATTAAAACAAAGGAGATGCATATTCAATGACAAATAAACATGGTACTTTATCAATTGATAGCGATAATCTGTTTCCTATCATTAAAAAATGGTTATATTCCGACCACGATATCTTCTATCGTGAATTGATTTCCAACGGCTGTGATGCCATTACCAAATTAAAGAAACTGGATATGATCGGGGAATACTCTCTCCCTGCTGATTATAAAGCCAAGATTCAGGTAATTGTAAATCCGGAAGAAAAGACTCTGAAATTCATCGATAACGGTCTTGGAATGACCGCAGAGGAAGTCGAAGAATATATCAATCAGGTTGCTTTTTCCGGTGCAACTGATTTCGTAGAGAAATACAAAGACAAATCCGATGCCGATCAGATCATTGGACACTTTGGTTTAGGTTTCTATTCTGCATTCATGGTTGCAGACGAAGTTACCATCGATACACTTTCTTATAAAGAAGGTGCTACAGCGGTTCACTGGGCAAGTGACGGTGGCACGGAATTCGATATGTCCGACGGAACCAAAGAAGGTGTAGGTACCGAAATCACTTTATTCTTAAACGAGGATTGTCTGGAATTTGCCAACGAATACCGTGCGCGTGAAGTGATTGAGAAATACTGCTCTTTCATGCCAACTGAAATTTATCTGAGCAAAGCCAACGCTCCGGAAGAATATGAGACAATTGATAAGGAAGACAAACTCGACACCGATACCGTTGTAGAGGAAATTCACGAGGAAGCCAAGACAGAGGAAAAGGAAAACGAAAATGGAGAAAAGGAAGTCGTAGAAGTTTCCCCTGCCAAAGATAAGTTAAAAATCGTAAAACGTCCGGTACCATTGAATGATACACAGCCACTTTGGACCAAAAGCCCGAGTGAGTGTTCCGACGATGAGTACAAAGAATTTTACCGCAAAGTATTTATGGATTACAAGGAGCCTTTGTTCTGGATTCATCTGAACATGGATTATCCATTCAACTTAAAGGGTATCCTCTACTTCCCGAAGATCAATACCGAATATGATTCCATCGAAGGAACCATTAAGTTGTACAACAATCAGGTATTTATCGCAGACAACATTAAGGAAGTCATTCCGGAATTTTTAATGCTCTTGAAGGGTGTGATCGATTGTCCGGATCTTCCACTGAACGTTTCCCGTTCCGCTCTGCAGAATGACGGATTCGTAAAGAAGATTTCCGAATACATTACAAAGAAAGTTGCCGACAAGCTGATCGGTATGTGCAAGACGGAAAAAGAAGCCTACGAAAAATACTGGGATGACATCAGTCCATTTATCAAATACGGCTGCTTAAAAGATACCAAGTTCTGTGATAAGATGAATGATTACATTCTCTTCAAGGATATCAATGACAAGTATCAGACTCTGCCGGAACTCCTTGTTCCTGTAGAAGAAGAAAAGAAAGAAACCGAGGATTCCAAGACTGAGGATGCTGCAACAGAGGAAAACAAGGCCGACAATGTTGCGGACACAGACGAAAAAGAACCGGAACGCAGCACAATCTACTATGTAACAGATAAGGTACAGCAGGGTCAGTATATCAAGATGTTCAAAGAACAGAATATGAACGCTGTAATCTTAGACCATAACATCGATACTTCATTCATCACACAGCTTGAGCAGAGAAACGAACATTATCAGTTCAAACGTATCGATGCAGATGTCACAGATGCGTTAAAGAGTGATGATGCCGCAGATCTTACGGAAGAGACTACTACACTCTCCGATCTGTTCAAAAAGACTTTGAATAACGATAAGCTTACTGTAAAAGTAGAATCTTTAAAAGATGCAGATGTTGCTTCGATCCTTACCCTTTCCGAGCAGGGAAGACGTATGCAGGATATGATGAAGATGTATGCTGCCGGTGGCATGGGCGGTATGGATCCGAACATGTTTGCTGCAGACCAGACACTTACCCTGAATGCAAACAATGCACTAGTAAAATATCTGTTCGAAAACAAAGACGGCGAGCATGCTTCCATGTTTGCAGAGCAGCTGTATGATCTGGCTATGCTTTCCAACCAGCCATTGTCTGCGGATGCAATGAGCAAGTTTGTAAAGAGAAGTAATGAAATTATGTTGTTACTCACAAAATAAATGTATCACCAAAAGTGCTCGGTAGCTTTTACACTACCGAGCACTGAATTAAATGTTCATTTTCTTTGGTTTGTTATCACCAGAAGGCTCTTCCAAGTATTTCTCAACTACATCATAATAATCAAGGCCTGCTTTCCTGCGGAATTCTGTAACCGCTGTAATTACAGAATACATTATGTGTAAACACGTTGCACATTCTTCTCTTGAAACAACAACAAAATTATCACCCGGGTATTTTGCTTCAAAATAAAAATCCTTTAAATAGGCGAGTTCCATTCTGTCTAACACAAAATCACTTTGCAATTCATGTATAGCATCATAAATCTGACGAAGATTATGTGAATGAAACAAAGTCTCGTTTGTGCTGACCAAAACCAAAACAGATTTTAACATCTTCTCAGCAACCTGCTGTATTTGCACTACCATTGGATTGTAATTCGTCTTGTAATAATCATCTTCCAAATATAGTAAATCATTGTATGCAATGTCATAATAATCATTTTTCAATGAACTCACCACCCTTCACAAACTTAATGTCTCGCCTAAGATCGTGGCACAAAGTACAATCGCTATGCAGAAACTGATCTTTTGTAACAAACACAATATCTGCTTTGAGCATATCAGCATCTTCTCGCAATGCACCAGAAATATATGGGGATGGTTTCTCGGCAATAATACAAATATCTATATCACTAAGTCCATTGGCTTCTCCCCGTGCATAACTACCAAAGATACCTATATCTTTCCAATCTTGCGCATACTCACTAGCATAGGACTCAATAAGGTCTAAAACTTTATTTTTCCGTATTTCAAACTGCTCCTTCAAAACAGGTAACATACATTCTCCATTTCCATCATTATAATGTAAACTGATTTTCCACCTTAACAAATTTAGCAAGCACCAATATCTATTTCTTTTTCAGTATGTACTTCATAACATAGTTCACAATGATCGCCACAATACTTCCGATTGCAATTCCGGCGAACACATCCGTCGGAAAATGCACGAAGTTATACAGACGTGAAAATGCAATCAGCGCGGCAACTGCAATTGCTGCTGTCCCCGCCTTTTTGTGATAGAACCATATGGTTACTGCTGCCGTGAAACTATTCATGGAATGCCCGGACGGGAATGAATAGTCACTCGGATTTTTGACAAGCAGCGTAACGGTCGGATCGATCCAGCAGGGACGCTGTCTGCAAACGAGGTTCTTTAAGATTCCGTTTCCAATCACAAGTACGACAAGCATGGAAATGATCATCTGTACGCCACATCTCCGCGTCTCTTTTTTTATCAGACAAAGGACTGATACAATGATCCACAGGATTCCTGCATTCCCCAAAGTTGATAATCCTACCATGATCGGGTCAAGAACCGGATTATGGATCTGCTGCAACGCATAAAGCCAGTCAAACTCCCAATTCATCTGTCAGTTTCCTTTCGTTTTACCATTCCGTTTATCAGTTATTCAAAGTATCTATCGTAAGTTTCAAAGAAACTGTCTGTTGTGAAGGCCTGCATATCATCCAGTTTGACCTCATCCCACAGACTTTCATTTAACTGGAATGTCGCAGAATCCACAAACTTCTGGTATGCATCTTCAAACTGTTCTTTTTCCCTCTTTGTACGGATAGTGTCCTTATTAGCTTCGGTAAGATCTTTGTCCATCTTGTTCAGGCATTTGATAAAATAATAGCCACCATCTGCCTCTATCATGTCAGAACATGCATCGTTATCGAGATTAAATGCAATATCCTCCACTGCTTTCGGATATTCCCCCCTTGCCACGGTCCGGTCAACCTCACCGGAACGGTTATAATCCTGTGCCACAGTGGCGAAGTCCGTTCCCTTCTTTAACAAGTCCTGTACCGTGCGCGCAGACGCCTCATCGGTCACAAAAATCTGCTGCACATGAATTACTCTGGCTTCATCATCACTCACTTCCTCGTCCACACCTTCGGTCAGTGTCTTGTAGAGTTTTTCTGCGAGCGCATAATGTTCATATGCCGTAACAATGTCTTTTTCTTTGACATCCATGTAAGACTTTTCCTCATCGGAAAGAGAATTATAATAAGATTCTGCCGCAGATTTTACCAGCTTTTCTTCTTCATCGGTCAGACTCATCTTCTTCTGCTGTGCAATCATATCCATACAGTAGATTCTTGCCAGTTCCTGCAGTGTTACATCCTTGACATAATCCTCTAACGAATCACTGCCGAAATCATATGGTTCTAAATCCATCCACACAAACGTCCTGATTCGTTCCGCAGGTTCAGCACTTCACACAATTTCTGTTTTTCAGCGGTGAATAGTTGGCAATCCAGAAAGTAATCCGGCACATTGACAATCGTGCTGTCCGTTGCGGGGAGATATAGACAAGATAAATCATTGTTGATGCGTCCCCGCACCTGAACCTGCGTATCTTCATCCAGACTATGAACAATCGCAAAATCAACAGGCGATTTGATTTTGAGACTTGTTTCACTACTGGAATTGATGATAAGCAGATTGTATTCCGGCGGGATGGTGTAGTGTTTTAGCACCTGTTCCCGCACATCCAACTGCTCTTGGTTCATTTCGTGGTCGGCGTTACTGATACTCCACACGCACACGGGATTAAAGCCTGATTCGCGGGCAGTCTGTTCCAACTGTTTCATGGTTTTAATGTGTGCCGCATACAGCAGACCTGTTTTATCGGGGCTGATGGCTTTCAGCGTTTCTTTCAGGTTGGTATAGTGAAAGACGCGCTTTGTCTCATAATGAATGATTTCGTTATCGTCAATGGGGAGGCGGTATTGGGGCGTATCAAATTCGTTTTCTACCTGTGTCGGCGTAGCGGTCAGCGCGACAACCTTTGTGTGGTCGTTCCTGACGGCACGCTCCAATCCTCTCTTGGCGATGCTGTGATAATTAGGCTGGCGGGAAAAATACTGAAACTTGATAAGGCTGTGTAATTCATCACAGATGATGTAGTCAAAATGCTTGTGAAAATCGGGGTCTCTATCCAACAGCACACCGAATTTCGCATAAGTGATAATCACAATCCGCCTGTCTGTTTCAAACATATCATTGTCGAAGTTGATACCATCCAATTCCGTCTCCCAAATCCGATACAGCGGGCGGGCGTTATAGTTTTGAAGGATTTGCTCTTTGCCGTTGATGGTATCAATC
>OLSQ01001177.1_pt1 | contig 22495 bp, 22 predicted proteins | sample 1672561 | NCBI WGS metagenome assembly OLSQ01 (sample SAMEA3136699, study PRJEB25190) | human gut metagenome | biome: human gut; feature: human-associated habitat; material: faeces | place: Austria | collected 2013
CTCCAAAAGTTATCCCTGCTACATAAAATCTCCGCATTCTTTCCCCATAATGAGTTCGCTAAAATCAATGCCTTAAACGGTTCTAACTTTGTAAATGTATTCAGCATTGGAACTACCTGCTCTTCTTCTACATCAAGCTGAATCTGACATTCTCGCTGCTTCTGCGGCCGCGGACCATCCGGCCGGCGGAAGCTTTCGCCATATCGATGCTGACGTCGCTGTCGATCGCCGACGTGCTGCAGCGGCACCTCGGCCATGAAGTGCTCATCAAATGGCCCAACGACATCTACGTCGGCGACCGCAAGCTCGTCGGAATCCTTATCGAGAACTCTTTTTCGACCCGCATCGACCGCTCCGTCATCGGGGTAGGCATCAACGTGAACCAGCGCGAATTCCTCAGCGACGCGCCCAATCCGGTGTCCATGTATCAGATCGCGGGACACGGATTCGACCTCGACGCGCTGCAGGCCGAGGTTGCCCAGGCGATGACCGACGATTTCGACCGCTACGAGACCGCGCCCGACATAGCCGCTCTGACCGCACGGTACCGCAGCCGCCAGTGGCGTGGAAGCGGAATCCACCGCTGGCACGACAATCTGACCGGCGAAGTGGTTGACGCGGCCATCGCATCGATAGCGCCCGACGGGACGCTCACGCTCGACACGGAGCCGCCGCGCAGCTACGCCTTCAAGGAAATCTCGCCTGTATTCTGATTCACAAAATCTTACTTGGGATCTGGAGTCACAATGACTTTCATGCCCACAAACACCACCTTGCGAAGCTGCTGAAGATCCTCGTTGCGCAGGCGGATGCAACCCTCGCTGTCGCGGGTGCCCATCCGCTCGGGAAAGCAGGTGCCGTGAATGCCGATGCTGCGGCTCATCGGAGTGCGCAGACGGAAGAACCACGGACCATAAGCGCCGCGGCGCTCGCCGGCTCCGTCGTGGAAATCGTGCGTCCAGGCGGATGCGTCCTGAATCTGGCATATCGAGAATGTGCCCTCAGGGGTCTTGCGGTCGCCTGCACGGGTCTTCTGTCCGAGATTCCGTCCCAGGCAAACCGGATAGGCCGCCACGGTGTCACGGCCGTCCATAACATATAGCTGCATGTCGGTCTTGCTCACAAGCAATGATTTTTCGGCCAGGGCAGCGGCGGCGGCAGCCAGAGCCACCAGTGCGCAGGCCAGTCTGCGGAGTGTCATGCGGCAAAGATATGATTTTTTTACGATTCGGCGATAAAAAAATTTACAGACGCGACCACAAAAAGGGCTCAAAGATTGTTAAGGAATAAAAACAAGAGAAAGATATGCAGAACAATTATCTGACACCAATCGTGATCGGCATTTTAGGAATAGTGCTGATCGCCTTCGAGGGCCGCGGCGACCTGATGACCTGGGCAGTGATCGTCGTCGGCATCATGTTCATAGTGCCCGGACTGTATGTGCTCATATCGCAGCTGGCCGCCAAACAGGGCAGGAGCAGTTCGTCGATCATCGCAGCTGTCGGGTGTCTGTGCCTTGGCGCGTGCCTGTGCATCATCCCGCAGGTATTCGTCAGCATCCTCATTTATGTGTTCGCATTCACACTGATTTTCTTCGGAGTTGCCCAGATAGTGCAGGTAGCGGACTTCAAGCTGCCGCTGGGCTTCTACATAGTGCCTGCGCTGGTTGCGATAGCGGGCGTGGTGATGGTATTCATCGGCGCTGAAAAGGACGCCTCGGTGATAGTGCTCATAACCGGCATCTCCATGGTGCTCTACTCGATCAACTCACTTGTCGAGCGCTACCGCATCAATAAGTTTCTCAAGAATTCGGGCGAATCCAGATAAATCAGAAATCCCAAAATTTCAATGTGCGCTTTTATTCAACAGATAAAGGTTGATTCACTGTATTGATTGATTATCGGGCCGGGGCTTGTCGCTTCGGCCTTATAAATTCTAAATCATGGGCCTGTCTCCTATCTTTAAAATGGTTACTGACGCGTGTTGATTAACTCGGTTTTGCTTCATAGGCGCTGGTATTAGTTTAATTAAATTGAACGATAAAGGTTGTTTTGCAATCGCGTTGCAAAGTTATAACATATATTTAAATTTTGCAAGTATTATTGAAAATATTTTTGATAAGCTTCAAATTTTCTTCGCCGCCTCAGAAAAGCAACCCCTGCTGACCGACGCCTCGGGCCGGTTCAGCAAGGGTTGCCGCATTGGTCAGTATCCGCACGTCAGCGCAGCACGGTCCTGGCTGTGTATGAGCCGGCGACTATTATGTAAACACCAGGAGCGGAGGCGGTGACGGAATTACCGCTGCCGACAAGGATGCCCTGGGTGCTGTAAAGCGAAAGCGTGCCTTCGGTGGCCGTCACCGTAAATCCGTCCACGGTATAGCGGGCAGAAACGGCTTCGACCGAACTGACACCGGCAGCAATGGTGCGCACGTAGCCCGACGCATTGTAAAGGCCGCGGTTCACCAGATCGAGATCTTTGGTCTTGCCGCTGTCGCCGCCGGGGTTGAAGATGCACTTCAGCTTCGGAGTCTCCGCGTCGCAGGAGAACGAATATTTGTAGTAGCCGGTCTCGGGGTCGATATTCATAGCGGCACCGGGCCATGTACCACCCGTATAGTTGCGGTTGGCGGCGCCTTCGTCCCATATCCAGGTGCAGACACGTTCCCAGTCCGAGGTGCTGTTGTCGAAATACACGACATAATTACCGTCGGGAGCAGGTACGGGATCGGGGTCGGGTGTTGGATCGGGAACCGGAGTCGGATCAGGGAGGGGGTCAACAGAACCGGTGCGGATCTTGCCCACGGAAGCCATTGCATAAGTGATCACGTCGACATCATCCTTCTCATGCGAAGTCGAGTCGTCCTTGCCGTAGATCTCAAACACCTGATCGACCATCGAAGGGTCGAAGGGGCAACAGTCGATGCCCGACTCGCCGCGGGTACCGATGACGCGGACGCCGAGGCCGTTGTTTTCGAGCCAAGTGCGGTTGATACCCAGCGCCGAGAAAGGTATCTTCATCTCGAAGAACGAATCGTAGGATGTATCGTGGGGCTTGAGACCCTCGACGGGTCCGGCCATCAGGTTGTCGTAGTTGGCCGCGTCGTAGATGTTCTCGATAATCGACGGATCCGACACCAGCGTGGTAGCGTCGGCCCACACGGCGGCAGTGCGCTGGCGCCAGTAATGCGAGGGAGCGAATCCTTCCTTCATTTTATAGGTGATGCCGAGCGCCGAGAAGTCGCGGCATCCCCGGCCATAGTCGGAGTTGCCGGCAGCGTCGACAGCCGTGAACATCGAGGGCTTACCCTGACCCACCTTGGCACTCATGAACAGGAGCCGGTCGGCGTGTACGCCGAATTCCACGCCACTGGCGGCATTGCCCCATATAAAGTTGCCGTCGGCAAGGCGTCCTGTCATGGCGGTGGAGGCCGGATCGAGACTAAGCGCCACAATCATAGGCACATCGCCCACGCGTCCGTAGTCGGTGAGCGGGCCGTCGCCGGGGCGTGCCCAGGTATCGCCGCTGTTGCACATCTGCCAGGCAATGTAGAGGTTGTCATCGTCCCAGGCGGCATATACGGCGTAAAGATCGACGACGCAGTTTTCGTGGGATCCGTGGAAGGCGGTGCACATGTCGTTGGCTCCGCAAGTAGCCACGATCATGTCATCGGTCCAGTCATTGAATTCGCCATCGATCGTGATCGAGGCATACTTGCCGACAGCGTCGGCCGGATTTGTCGAATAATAAGCGCGGGTCTCGACCGCAGGAGCAGTCTGCGCAAAAGCGCCGCAAGCGAGAGCGGCCGCCGAAGCAGCGGCAAACAGTCGTTTCATTTCAGTAAAAAGGTATTAGATAAATGAATAATGTAAGTAAGTAGATTTCACCTGCAAAATTAACAAATTTTCATCACTCCTCCAATAACAGCACCGCGCTCCGGCACTTCAGATGACAAAAAATAACCGAAAAGACACGGCTCTTTCATTTAAGATTTCGTCTCAATCCCAGGAAATGTGTTATTTTCTGAGCCAAAAATGAAAAATAAGATTTTAAGTAGAGATAAACAACTGAAATACAGATACAACAAATTACTCGCTTCGGACTGATGCTGGTAAGGGATGGCATATGCTTTATTTTATCATAAATGAAAGAGGTGTGTTTGTGAGACGAATTTAACATTTAACGCGAGTCCCTGATAAAGAAAGTCCCGCAGGAGCGGGACTTTCAGAAGTTTTCAGGAGTGTCGGTGGAGGATCAGCGGACGAGATTCCGGGTGACGGAACCGTCGGAGTATCGGGTCAGGACGATACCGCGGTAAGAGGAGTCAACCGGGCGTCCGTCGAGGCTGTAGCGTCCTGTGACGCGGCTGTCGGGAGTCATAGCGTCGATGATGCCGCTGACGTTGCTGTAGTTGCGGAAGCCGCCCCAGAACTGGTCGGCCTTATAGCTGTCGATGCATCCGTCGGGAACCGATACCATCGCTTTCTGCATGACCGCGGGGGTGAACGACAGGCCCTCAGCCGTGTAATTGATGCGCGGCGGCGTGGTGGCCAGTACTTTTATGTGCCGGATGTTATCGGACAAGTAGAAAGCCAGATGACCTATGTCCGTCGTGCCTGCTCCAATCTCCACATAGCTCAGTGCCGGGCAATTGTGGCAGCAGAACTGCGGAATACTCCCGAGATGGGGAGGAAATACAATGGAGCGGAGACCGGTACATCCGTCAAAGGCAGAGGTTCCGAGTGAGGTGAGTTCTTCGGGAAGCCTGACCTCGGCCAGTGATTCGCAATTCCAGAAAGCACGTGACCCTATGGATGTCACTCCGGAGGGGAAGTCGATGTCGCTCAGGGCGGTGCAGCCGTAGAAGGCGTTATTGCCTATTGTCTCGAGGGTTCCGGGAAGTGTCACTGAAGTGAGGGCGGTGCAGCCGTAGAACGTATCCTCGGGAATGGCTGTCAGGTCGGCGTTGATGACCACGGAGTTGAGTTCCGTACAGTTGACGAAAGCCTTTGGTGCGACGGCCGACACAATGTATTCCTGGTCGCCGACGGTGACCGTTGCGGGGATGCGGATGTCGCCCTTGGCATTGAGCCAGCTGTTGATGGTGATGGAGGAGCCGTCCTCGTTGATGGAGTACATCACGTCGGGACCGAGAGAGCTTGATATCTCGGCGCGGAGGTTGGTGAATTCACTCCACCCCGGGGCCGCCTTGTATGCATCGAGAGCTGCGGCGGACACGATTACAGTAGCATTCTTGTCTTTGGCGGTAAAGACGTCGGTCCCGAGTGTCGGAGGGGTCATGGCGTTGACGGTTATACGCTGAATGCCGTCCTGCCCCCACTGATTATAGAACGCCTTGTCGCCGATGGATGTCATGGTAGACGGGATCGTGATATCTTTCAGGGGCTCGATGTTGCCGAAGGCGTTGGCACCGACAGCGGTCACACCCTCGGGAATGACGACAGACGCCAGTTCAGTGCCCTGGAACGCGCCGGCGCTGATCTGGGTAATCGCGGCAGGAATATCGAGCGATGTGAGTCCCGAATAGTAGAACGCCTGGTTGCCGATGGATGCCAACCCGGCGGGGAGCTCCACAGATTTCAGCGCGGAGCATCTATAGAAGGCTTGATTGCCGATTTCCGTGACGCCGGCCGGGATTTCCACAGACTCGAGCGCCTCGCAGAAATAGAATGTCCGCGGCTCAATTTTAGTGATGCCGGCAGGCAGGACGATGGATTTAAGACCGGAGCACCCGTCAAATGCCCGCTCGGCGATCTGGGTAACTCCGACCGGTATCGCGATGGATGTAAGGGCCGTGCAAGATACAAAGGCGCCAAACCCGATCTCGGTGAGACTCTCGGGAAGTGAGACGGATGTCAGAGAACTACAACCTGATAATGAATATTTCGCAAGTTTAGTCACACCTTCGGGTATAGTAAGAGAAGTCAGCCCGGTACAGAAGTCGAAAGCGCTCTCTTCTAGTTCAGTAATTGTAGGCGGGAGAGTAATGGTGGTTATTTTTTCGCAAAATAAAAAAGCCTCTGTCCCGATAGTAGTGACTGTGTAGTCTTTGCCATCGATGGTGGCTATGGAGGGAATCACGATTTCACCCGTGAAAGTTTCCTCGCATTTGGTGACGGTGGCGGTGGTGCCGTCGTCGTTAGGTGTAATGGTGAGGCCTTCGGGCACGGGGTCGGCAAACGCCGTCGCGCACGTGAACGCCCCGACAAACATGAGTAGGAATTTTTTCATAAAGAACTGATTTAAGTTGTCTTAATAATGCATGCAAAGTTAAGGAAAACATAGCAAATCACCCCCCCCGATTATTAAAATTACTTAAATTATTTTAATTAAGTGTTAATTACCAATAACAAGTCATGAGTCATGAGAGCCGGTCACTATGCACTGAAGTACATAGTGATGGGTTAAAAGCCCTTCCGGGGCTTGCCCCCCGGTATGGTGACCGGCCCCCCGGCTTGAAAGCCGGGGTTATCCACATGGGATCCCTCCGGGATCCGCCCGCTTTCCCCGCGTGTTAGCTTCCGCGTGGGGGCAGTCTGCGCGAGGTCTTGGAGGCGCGGGCGGATGCTTTGGCCCCGTCCTCTTGAGGCGCGGGCGGATGCTTTGGGCCTGTCCTCTTGAGGCGCAGGCGAGGACGCCTGCTTTCTCTGCTTTGCAGAGCAACTTCATCGGTTGCCCTGAGGCTTCGTCGGTTGGCCTGTGTTGAGCGAGTTTGCGGGTTGGCATGCGGGTGCAAAAAAAGCGGGGCCGGGTGGCTCCGCTTTTTTGTAGTTCGGTTTGTTTGTGTGGTCGTCAGCGGGCGATGAGGAGGAAGTAGTTTTTCTTACCTTTCTGGACGAGGATGTAGCGGTCGTTGAGCAGCATGGCGGGGGAGACGGGGGCGTATGCGTCGGCTACCTTTTCCTTGTTGATCATCAGTCCGCCCTGCTGGGCGAGTTTGCGGAGTTCGCCCTTGGAGGGGAATACGTGTGACTTTTCGACGAGCAGGTCGGCGAGGCCGATGCCGGCGTCGATGTCGGCGCGGTCGACTTCGAATGTGGGTACGCCTTCGAGGACCTGGAGGAGTGTCTGCTCGTCGAGGCGGTGGAGTGCTTCGGCGGCGTTGTTGCTGAAGAGGATCTGGGATGCCTCGACGGCTGCCTCGTAGTCGGCGGCGGAGTGGACCATGGTGGTGATTTCCTTGGCGAGGCGCTTCTGGAGGGGGCGTGCGCCGGGGTTCTGGGCCTGTTCGGCGACGAGAGCCTCGACTTCGTCGCGGGTGAGCTCGGTGAAGATCTTTATGTACTTGGCTGCGTCGTCGTCGCTGACGTTGAGCCAGAACTGGTAGAATCTGTAGGGTGATGTGTAGCGGGGATCGAGCCAGACGTTGCCGCTCTCGGTCTTGCCGAACTTGCCGCCGTCGGCCTTGGTGATGAGGGGGCAGGTGAGGGCGAATGCCTCGCCGCCGAGTGTGCGGCGGATGAGTTCGGTGCCGGTGGTGATGTTGCCCCACTGGTCGGAGCCGCCGAGCTGCAGGCGGCAGTTCTTTTCCTTGTAGAGGTGCAGGAAGTCGTAGCCCTGGCAGAGCTGGTATGAAAATTCGGTGAACGACATGCCCTCGCGGCTTTCGCCGGAGAGTCGCTTCTTGACGGAGTCCTTGGCCATCATGTAGTTGACGGTGATGTGCTTGCCGACGTCGCGGATGAAGTCGAGAAACGAGAATGGTTTCATCCAGTCGTAGTTGTTGACCATCTCGGCGGCGTTGGGGGCGTCGGAGTCGAAGTCGAGGAATTTGGCGAGCTGTGCCTTGATGGCCTGCTGGTTGTGGCGGAGGGTCTCCTCGTCGAGGAGCTTGCGCTCCTGGCTCTTCATGGAGGGGTCGCCGATCATGCCGGTGGCACCGCCGATGAGCGCGATGGGCTTGTGGCCCGAGCGCTGGAAGTGCTTGAGCATCATGACGCCCACGAGGTGGCCTATGTGGAGGGAGTCGGCCGTGGGGTCGATGCCGAGGTAGGCCGTGGTCATTTCTTTTTTCAGCTGTTCCTGGGTTCCGGGCATCATCTGGTGTATCATGCCTCGCCAGGTAAGTTCGTCAATAAAGTCCATTTTACTGATGATATTGTGGAGTTTTTTCTAATGAATACTTAAGGTAGAGTGTCAGAATCCGGTGAATGCGAGGGGGAGGAGGGATTTGACGGAGGGGAGGCGGTAGATGCTGTCGCGTCCGACGAGGAGTACCTCGACGCCTTGTCCGGCCAGGGTCTCGTACTCGAGGAGTGCCTGGCGGCAAGCGCCGCAGGGGGCACATGGCTGTGCGACCTCGAGATCGTCGGTGCCGCGGGCGGCGATGGCGATGATGCGGAACCGGGCGTCGGGGAAGCGCGCCCCGGCGGAGTAGCATGCCGAGCGTTCGGCGCAGGTGCCGGAGGGGAAGGCGCTGTTCTCCTGGTTGGCGCCGCAGACGATCTCGCCGTTGTCGAGCAGGATGGCCGCGCCGACCTTGAAGTGGCTGTAGGGCGCGTAGGAGTTGTGGGTGTACTGACGCGCGAGGTCCACGACTCGGCGCTCGTCGGCGCCGAGCTCGTCGTATGATAGCTCGTCGAGAGCGATGCTGATGTCTTTTCGTGTCATTGTCGGCTCGTTTAGAGGTTTTGGAGTGTGCAAAATTACACTTTATTGCTCAAAAGATAAAATAATCGGTCTAAAATTTTAATATCTGAATAATTTCAGCTATTTTTGCAGCTTGAAAACGCGTCATTAGGCGCATAGAGCTGAAAAATAATAAAAAACCAACGATATCAATGGAAAATAAAGAGATTAAAACCCAGGCGACCGTGCAGCCCGACCAGGCACCGGACATCCTGGCCAAAGCCAAGGCCAACAGCAAACTTATTCTGACCCTCTCGATCTTTATATTCTTCGTGCTGGCAGGCGCCCTGGCCTGGTTCTTCATCAGCCAGAACAATGCAAAGAAGAGCGACGCGAAAGCCGGGCAGGCCGACCTCTACGCCATGAAGGCCGAGCAGTCGATGAGCGCCGCTGACCGCGCGCTGAACGACTCGCTGGCCCTGGAGTACTACAAGGAAGCGGCCGACATGGGCCACAAGAGCGGCAACCGCGCCAAGCTCGAGGTAGCCATCCGCCTGTATCAGAAGGGCGACTATCAGGGTGCGCTCGACTACCTGAAGGACGCTTCGGTGGGCGACAACCTGATCAAGGCCGGCTCGTACACGCTGATGGGCGACTGCTACGTGGGCCTGAAGAACAACGCCGACGCACTGAAGGCCTATGACGACGCCATCAGCGCCGCCGACGAGAATCCGGCCATCGTGCCTCTGGTGCTGATCAAGAAAGCCAACATCTTCCGCGCCGAGAAGAACTACGAGGGCGAATACCTGGCCCTGAAGGAGATTCTCGACAAATATCCCGCCTACGACAACAACACGGCCTTCGACGTGCGCAAGTACTACGAGCGCGCCAAGGCAGCCGCCGGCAAGTAACAGCGGTCGAGCGCAAGCATACGGACAGGCATCAACCGGCGGTCGCAGGCCACGGTTAGTGCCTGTCGCTGTTTTGTCGGCGCGCTTCCGGACATTTCTCTCCAAAATAGCAGCAGATGAAGGAAAATAATCTGAACGATCTCGCCACGCGGCCTGTGGGACGGCTACTGTGGCAATACAGCGTGCCGGCGGTGGTGGGTATGCTGGTAATGGCGCTTTACAATGTGGTGGACCGCGTCTTCATAGGCCAGGTCGTGGGGCCGGAGGCCATAGCGGGTCTGGCGCTGACGTTTCCGCTGATGAATATAACCACGGCCGTGGGTGTGCTGGTGGGTGTGGGCTCATCGACCCGCATCTCCATCATGATGGGCCGGGGCGACAAACCGCGCGCGGGGCTGATCCTGGGCAATGCGGCCACGCTGACGTTCGCCAACGCGGCGGTGTATATAGCGGTGTTCGCCCTGTACATGGATCCGATCCTGCGGGCGTTCGGGGCGGGGGATCTCACTCTTCCCTACGCGCGGACATATATGATGTGGGTGCTGCCTGGGCTGCTGCTGACCAATGTGGCCTTCGGTCTGAACAATGTGCTGCGTGCCACGGGCTATCCGGGCAAGGCCATGTACACGATGCTTATCGGGGCAGGTGTCAACATAGCGCTCGACGCGCTGTTCGTGCTCGTGCTGGACTGGGGCATGGTGGGCGCGGCGATAGCTACCGATATAGCCATGCTGGTGTCGGCCATCTTTGTGGTGGCGCATTTCTTCCGCCCGGGCGTGACGCTGGGCTTCAGCCGCGGCACCTTCGGCCTGCGCGGGCGCGTGATACTCGACATAGTGTCGATCGGCGCGGCTCCGGCGATCGTCAATGCGGCGTCGTGTCTGATCAATGCGCTGATCAACCGGTCGCTGCTCGTGCACGGCGGCGACATGGCCATCGGTGCGGCGGGCATCTTCGTGACGTTCACATCGCTGCTCACGACGGTGATGATCGGCATAAACATGGGCCTGCAGCCTATACTGGGATATAACTACGGGGCCGGGCTGCTTCACCGCCTGCGCAGAGTGATGTGGATAGCGATGGGGGCCGTGACGGTGGTTGCGGCAGCCGGAAGCGCCCTGGGACTGCTGATGCCGGGACACATAGCCCGGGCATTCACGACCGACGATTACCTGATAGGGGTGACGGAGCACTGTCTGCGCACGACGCTGTGGGCGTTCTCGATCGTGGGAATTCCGATCGTCATCACGTGCTTCTTCCAGAGTATCGGTTCGCCTGCGCGGTCGATGTTCCTGAGCCTGACGCGGCAGGTCATCTTCCTGATCCCGCTCATGCTGTGGCTGCCGCAGACGATGGGCGTGACGGGCGTGTGGCTGTCGTTTCCGATATCCGACCTGCTTGCGCTGACGGTGTCGGTGGCCATGTATGTGTATCAGCTGCGCGTCATCGGGCGGGATCAGCGAAGAACCACGGACCGTGGCTCCATGCCGGACCCGGACCGGGACCGCCCGGACCGGAACCTCCGAAAGGACCCGGCTGAGGCCGTGGCCGCGGAGGAGGTGGCGGCCCCATGAAGTTGCCGCCGTTGAGATAGACACCGACCGAGGGGTCGATGCCCGGGCCGGAGTATAGCGACCAGCCCATATCGGCGCAGGCGCTGAGCGCGGCACCGGCCAAGAGGCCGAGGGCGCCGATTGCTATTTTTGCCGAGCGTTTCATAATGACTCCTTTCCGAGGGACGCCGGAGCGTCCCGCTGTATTTAAAACGATCGGACGGGGGGCTTGGTTCGATTTTTTGCGTGTCGGCAAAAAATCCGTAACTTTGTATCCGGACAGCCACTTAAACAGCCAATATCATGAAACGCATTATTCTAACCCTGGTGCTGGCAGCACTTTTCAGTTCGGCGCACGCCTCGTATTCGGTCATCGACACGTGTCTGACCAAGTCTGAAATCTTTCCGGGAACGATCCATACATATAAGGTAGTGGTGCCGGATTCGTATGACCCGGCCACGCCCGCGGCCTTGTATCTGGGACTGGACGGCGTGCTGTGCCGCGCGCCGGAGGTGATCGATTCGCTGATGGAGGCCGGGGTGATGCCTGTGACGGTGAGTGTCTACCTTCAGCCCGGATATATACCGGGGGATTCAGCCACGGTAGCGCGCTATAACCGCAGCAATGAGTTTGATGCCACGGACGGTCGCTTCGCCGCTTTCCTTGACCGCGAGCTGCTGCCGGCGGTCGAGTCGCTTGTCACGCCCGACGGGCGGCGGATACGGTTAACCGGCAATCCGTCGGACCGCATGATATTCGGCCTGAGCAGCGGCGGCATTGCGGCTTTTACGGCCGCGTGGCACCGGCCCGACCTTTTCGGGAAAGTCTACAGCGGCTGCGGCACTTTCGTGCCGATGCGCGGCGGCAACGACATGGAGGCGATCGTGCGCAAGCATGAGCCGCTGCCGCTGAGAGTCTATCTTCAGGACGGGTATTCGGATTCGTGGAACCAGATTTTCGGGTCGTGGTACGAAGCCAACCGGCAGCTGGCCTCCGCGCTCGAATGGGCGGGTTATGACTGCGGGTTCGACTGGGCCGAGGGTGGCCACAGCGTGGTGCGAACGAGCCAGATCTTTCCGCAGGTGATGACGTGGATGTGGCGCGGCCCCGGCGACGAGGTGACAGTGCGCCCGACTGCCAACGGGCTGCTCGCGCAGCTGCTTGCCGAGGGCGGGGAATGGCAGAAGACGGCAGTCCGTGAAGATTTTGCATTGCCGGATGGCCCGGCCGAGGCTCTTTATCCCGACAGTTCGCTGGTGGCTGTGGCCGCACCGGGGAGCAACTATATCGACCAGTATATCATCGGACCCGAAGGCGAGCGCCTTTACGGTCAGCGGTTCTACTGGCTCCACACTTATGACAATGCCGCTCTCGATATTCCTTCGATGGTGTTCGACGGCGACGGCTATCTGTGGGTGATGACGCGGGCCGGGATTCAGATCTGTGACCAGAACGGCCGCGTGCGCGGCATTCTGCGTCTGCCGCCGGATTTCGATGGCGCCCGGGCCACGCTTTCGGTTGCCGACGGAGAGGTAATCATAGCGGACGGAAACGCGGCATATGTCCGCCGTCTCAACGTGAAGGCGCCGTGTGGCCGACGTCCTGCGTCGCAGGGAGCCGCATGATGGATGTATAGACAGATAAATCAAAAGCGCAGCCGGAAGGTTGCGCTTTTGATTATATAACCGGCGGAATGCCGGGAATTTTGGCTTGGCGGGAGTGTGCGTCAGTCGATGGGCTCGTCAGCTTCGTAACCGCCCATTTCGCGGAGAGTGTTCTTGAGCATGGTGTACTGCTGGAAGAGATGGTTGACGGGAACCTCACCCTTGGTGTAGTCGTGCATCGGGCTCTTGAGGAAGAAGCTCAGGAAGCGCTGGATGCCATGACGGCCGGCGCGTGCGGCGAGGTCGCTCAGCAGAACGAGGTCGAGGCACAGAGGAGCGGCGAGGATGGAGTCGCGGCAGAGGAAGTTGATCTTGATCTGCATGGGGTAGCCCATCCATCCGAAGATGTCGATGTTGTCCCAACCTTCCTTGTTGTCGTTGCGCGGGGGATAGTAGTTGATGCGCACTTTGTGGAAGTAGTCGGTGTAGAGGTCGGGCTGCTCTTCGGGAACGAGGATCGATTCCAGAGTCGAGAGCTTCGAAACTTCCTTGGTGCGGAAGTTGGCGGGCTCGTCGAGCACGAGGCCGTCGCGGTTGCCGAGGATGTTGGTCGAGAACCAGCCGCTCAGGCCGAGGCAGCGGGTGCCGATGATGGGGGCGAAGCCCGATTTAACGAGGGTCTGGCCGGTCTTGAAGTCCTTGCCTGCAATGGGCATGCCGGTCTTCTCGGAGAGTTCCCACATTGCGGGGATGTCGACGGTGGTGTTGGGAGCGCCCATGATGAAGGGAGCGCCTTCCTGAAGTGCTGCGTAAGCGTAGCACATCGAGGGAGCGATGTGTTCCTTGTCGTCGGCCTTCATGGCTTCCTCGAGAGCTGCGAGTGTGCCGTGAACTTTCTCGTCAACGGGAACGTAGACTTCGGTCGAAGCGGCCCAGAGGACAACGACGCGATCGAGACCGTGCTCTTTCTTGAAGTTGCGGATATCTTCGCGGAGCTGCTCGGCCATTTCCCAGCGGGTCTTGCCCTGCATGATGTTCTCGCCGTCGAGGCGCTTTGCGTAGTTGTGGTCGAAAGCGGCCTTGAGGGGCTTGATAGCCTGGAGTTCGTCCTTTACGGGTTCGATGTCTTTTTCCTTGAGGACTTCAGCGTTGATGGCAGCTTCGTAGGCGGTAGCGGGATAAACGTCCCAGGTGGCGAACACGATGTCGTCGAGTTTTGCCATGGGAACGATTTCGTCGTATTTCAGGTATTTTTTGTCGTCACCTTTGCCTACGCGGATCTTGTCGTACTGAGTCATTGAGCCGATAGGCTTTGCGAGACCTTTGCGAGCCATGAGGACGCCGGTCATGAAGGTAGTGGCCACGGCGCCGTTACCGACAACCATTACGCCAAGCTTACCTTCTGCAGGTTTTACTTTGCTTTGAGTCATGATCAAATGTAAGTAATTGGTTAGTTTATTATATTTTCTTTTTTTTCTTTTTCGATTGGTCCGCGTGTGCAGACAATTCAGTGGCCAAAGTTAGAGATAAAATCTGAAATGCAAAAAATAATTTAGTCTAAATTATGTATAATTGTGTGAATAAAACAGCAAATTCGCCCTTATATATAAATATGTGTTAAATTTTCATCTTTCAAGCGCAATTGCTGTTAAGTAATTATAATAACGTTTGAGCTAATTCTTCCAGCGTTGTCGACTTTTCCACCAATAAATTTTCGTCCTTGTCGAGACGCCACTGGCGCCCTTTGATCCAGGCGGTGCTGCATCCCAGTGATCGGGCGGGCCTGATGTCCTTGCTCAGAGAGTCGCCGACGACGAGTACATCCGTTGGGGGCAGGTCCAGCACGACGCAACCGACGGCGAAAATCCGCGGGTCGGGCTTGCGGATGCCTATTACGGCGCTCTCGACGATTCCGCGGAAGTAGCTCCGCAGGTCCATGTCGCGCAGTACGGCATCGATGTTGCCGTAGAAGTTGCTGACGAGTACTATCGGGTAGCGTCCGGCGAGCCGGTCAAGAACCGGGGCGGCTTCGGCGGTGCATGCGCGGGCCGAGGCGTAGCAGTAGTCGGCAACGGCGCTGGCGATCCGTCGCGCGTCCCGGCGGGAGATCAGGCCGGCATCGGCAAGGAAACCGCATTGCAGCGAAGCCTTTTTATGCATCAGACCGGCGAATGTGTCGGTGGCGCTGACGACAAAGTGCGATGCAAGATAGCGCTCGGTCGCGACGTAGGCCGGACGGAATTCGTCGAAGTCCAGTGCTGTGCCTGCGCTGTGGTAGGCGTCGAGCATGATCTCGCTCCAGTGGTCGCCGCGCGAGTCCAGCGTGCCGCCGTAGTCGAAGATTAGTCCTTTGATTTCCGAGTTGTCAGACATGTGACGGAGTGTCGGATGTGACGGTTCAGGCGTTCAGCGCTTCTTCCGCGAACGGGAGTATGTCGACCGATGTGGCGTTGGCGCATATGTACGGCCATGAGAACGTGACGCTCTTGCCGGCACTGTCGACGGTAGAGACGATGTGGGCGCGTTCGTTGCGCAGTGCGCGGCCTACGTAGCGGTTGCCGCCGATTTTGATTTTAACCCAGCTGTCGGTGGGAAATTCGTCGAGTGATGGTTTGTTATTCATTGCAAAAAATAGTCGTGGTATGAGATTCAGGATTTAAGCTTAGCCAGGAATGACCGGCAGATGGATTCGTGGCGTCGCATCATATATATAAGAAGAATGTTGAGCACAGTAAGCTCGAATATGAAATACAGCCATGGCTGGCCGATAAGTATTGTAATGAAAAGAACGATGGACCGCCAGTTGAAAGTCAGGATATTGGTATATTTCATCAGCGGGCGGCTGGCGGCGCGGAAGCGGTCGCGGTAGTCCTGCGGGATGACGCCGTCGGGAAACTTCCGTGCCAGGGCGTGGCGCAGGCGCTGCATCTGCGGAGTCCATGCCTCCTGGTTGACGGTGTACTTGGTGTAAAAAGTCAGGGTGAGCTTCCGCCAGAAATTGCGGCGCCACGACAAGGCGGCGAGACGCTGCTTAAGCTCCGAAGCCGTGTCGAGCTCGCTGCCGTCGGGGCCTTTGACGTGAAAGAGGTGGAACTGGCGGTAATAGTCGGCCATGGCGGCCTGCTTGCCGTGGCAGATGCCCGCAGTGGCGGCGATGGCCCATATGAGCCACGGATGGTCGCCGAAGAATGTCGAGAAATGATTCTCGCGCAGGCAGATTGCTATGTAGATGGTCAGGAACCAGAGGTCGCCGCTCAGACCGTCGAGGATGCGTCCGAGAGGCGAATAGTTGCCCGTGAGGCGTGCGAGCTGGCCGTCGCAGCTGTCGAATGTGTTGGCCCAAATGAGCAGGAGGATGCCGGCTATGTTGATCCAGATGTTGTTGAAATAGAAACATACGCCGGCGCCGACGCCAAGAAAGATCGAGGCGACCGTGACGGCATTCGGAGTAACGCCAATCCTGCGGAAGAGATATGCCCAGGCGAAACCGAGCGGGCGGTAGAATGCCAGATCGATGTTCTCCTCGGTGTCGAACGACTTGAGCGATTTGCGGTACTGTTGTTTCAGATCAACGAACATTTTCTTTTTTATCGGGTGATATATATGCGGTGTAGCGGTCGATGAACCGGCTGAATGCCGGAATATGCATCAGTCCGAACTCGAACACGGCGTAGCCGAGCAGAGTCACGGCAATGCCACCGGCCACATCGAGAATGTAGTGGTGCGATGTATAGACGGCGGTGAACCAGATGCCGAGGCAGATCACGGCCCAGGCCACGCGCATCCACATGGGGCACCGGGCGCGCATCGAGTAGATGAATGCCACGAGCATGTAGGCCGAGTGGAGCGAAGGCATGGCGGCGAAGACGTTGGCGTTGCGGGCATAGAGACCGTTGAAGATGCCGAGGCCCGTAAGGGCGTCGAAGCGGCCGAGGCCGGCTACTTCGCCCGGGGTGCCTTCGATCATTCCGAATCCGTGCGATGCCACGTACCATGGCGGTGCGGCGGGGTGGATGTAATATCCGGCGAAACCGATGAGGTTGACGAGCAGGAATACCAAAGCGAAGTGCAGGTAGGTGCGGCGCTGCCCCTTATAGTAGAGCCACAGGCCGAAGGCAATGGGTACGGGTACCCAGCAGAGGTAGAAGAATCCGGCCAGGAGATCCATCCACTGAGAATTGTGCAGGGCGAAGAATTCGTTGGGCGTGAGGACCGAGGCTTCGCCGACGGTGATGCCGAACAGAGACTTCTCCGTTTCGTAGAGACCCTGAATGTCGACCGGGTTGACCTTGTAGTTGGGCAGCAGGTTCATCCAGTCGTAGCTGATGCCGAAGATGGCGAACGGGGCCAGCGCCACGATGATGCGCCGGCTCTCGGCGTTGGCCAGGAACAGGGCCGTGATGGCGACCGCCATGAAGAAATGCTCGGGACGGAACCCGATGAACAGGCCTGTGACAGCAAGCCACGCTGCGATGCACAGAACCATAGTGGCTGTGTGGCGCCGCGGCGGGAGGTGACGGTTGAGGTAGTCGTTGGCTGTCATTGTTTATTTTTGCTCGAGCTGGCGGCGGCAGTGTCCGATGCGGGCGAAAGCGGTGATATTGGCGAAGACGGCGATAACGGTCATGGCCGTGATGAGGATGATTTCGGCGGTCTCGGCGTCGCCCGTCATGCCTGTGATGCCTGCGGCAAGAGCACCCACGCTGGTGACGACCACGCGTTCGGGGCGCTGCATGAAGCCGATCTTGCACTCGAGGCCGATGCCTTCGGCCCGTGCGCGCACGTAGCTGACCATCACCGAGCCTATCATGGCAAGGAAAGTGATCAGCGCGCCCACGGGCGAACCGGAGCAGAAAAGATAATATGTGATGCCGCCCAGTGTGAGCAGCTCGCAATAGCGGTCGAGCACCGAGTCATAGAGTGCGCCGAAGCGTGAGACCATATTGCCCAGGCGCGCAACCTGTCCGTCGAGCATGTCGAAGAGCGAGAACAGGATGATCACGGCACCGGCGACGGTCACCAGTGTGAACTGGCGGTCGTCGGGAGTGGATCTGTAGCCTGCGACGGCAAAGATGGCGGCGGCCGCCAGATTGCCGAGCAGGCCTATGGTGGTGACGACGTTTGGCGTGACGCCGATGCGGATGAGGAATCGCACGAACGGATTGATGACGCAGTAAATGCCTTGCTGGAGGCCGTCGCGCATGTGCTTGAATGTTGACGTATTGGTAGTTTCCATTACCGTTTTATTTTATTAGGAATGAAAATGTTGACGAATCTGATAGCCCAGGGGTCGAACTTCGACTGGCGGTAAACGAAGTTGCGCTGCAGTACGAAATTCCATGCCAGCGACACAACCAGTGATGCAAACAGGCGGGCGGCGGCGAAGATGCCGTCGGCGGTGAAGCCGAGCGACAGCAGCCAGTCCCACTTCGAGAGCAGCGAGGCCAGCCCGGTGGTGCCGTACATGTTGAGCAACAGGCTTCCGGTCCACACCAGGGCGTACTTGACGCCGACCGACTTCACGGACTGCCCCTTGGCATGGAACGTGAACCGGTAGTTGATGCAGCAATTGACGATGCCGCCCACGACGGCACCGACTGCCACAGACAGATTGGAGCGGTAGAACGGATCGAGAGCCACAAACACGAATGCGTAGAAGAGCATGCTGGTGCCGAGGTCGATCCACGATGCAATCTGCGAGGAAATCGACGAACGGATGAATGTAAACCATCCGCCGCTGTGAAGCACTTTGTCGTAGATTTTCTCTGCCAGTGTCATATCAGTGTCATATAAATTATCACGATCAGGGCGCTGTAGATACCGGCGAGGATATCGTCGGCCATGATGCCCCAGCCTCCGGGAAAGCGCTCCATCTGCCGGACGCCCAGAGGCTTGACTATGTCGAAGAATCGGAAAAGAACCAGTGACAGCGCAGCGCCGGTCCACATCTGCCACATGTGCCACGGATCGGGACAGGAGGCGAAAGCCGACAGCGGCAGCATGGCCAGCCACTGGCCGACTGTCTCGTCGATGACCACGCGCGAGGGATCAGGCCCCCAGTAGCGTTCGGACACGGTGCCTGACCAGGCGCCGGCGAAGGTGAATATCACGGTCAGCGCTGCCAGCACCGCGAACAGGCTCATGGCCGAACCGCAGAGCCACAGGAGCAGAAACCAGACGGCCACTCCGCCGATGGCGCCCATTGTACCGGGTCCCCACGGCCAGTAGCCGCATCCGAGCGAAGTGGCAATCAGACGCGGCAGGAGCGGAAATTTATTGTTATCGGTCGCGGACATGTCAGCTGTTGTGTTTTTTTATTTCGTTGATGACCATCCGGGCTATGACGGGGCCGGCTTCCTGACGGCAAGGCGCGAACGATGGCCAGTCGTTGAAGTCAATGACAGTGATGGAGCCGTCTTCGCCGATGACGCAGTCGCCTCCGTAGATCTTCACGTCCATGACATCGGCCGCCTTGGCGCAGATGGCCTTGAGGCGGTCTTCGTCGAATCCTATGTGGTGCGGGGCGCCGTTGATGGCCTCGTTGCCGTACTTGGAATGGCCGGAGTCGAACGGGAAGAAATGATAGAAGAACGGGGTGCCGGCCACGCCGTAAAATTTTACCAGATCGCCGGTGAGATGGCGGTTGATGACAGCCCTCTTGATGCCGCGGAGGAAGAATTCCTGAAGGATCTCCTGCGCTTCCTGCGCGTGGCGAGCGTAGGCCACGTCCTCGCGGTGCATGGAGTGCTTGTCGCCGCGTTTCACCCAGAAAGATCCGAATCCTGACTTTGCCAGGCGGTCGCGTACGACCTCGTCGGTGTCGACGATGAAGCTTTCGGGGTAGGGTATGCCCGAAGCCATAAGTATGCGTGACATGCGCTCGCGGGTGCAGTTCTCGATTCCGTAACCAGAATTTATCACCAGCCTGCCTTCGTCCTCGAGCTGCTGCAGCAATTCAATGGAGCGGCGCTCGCGGCACATGTTCAGTATGATGCGTTCGCTGACGCTGCCGGCCGCGAACTGGTCTTCGGAGTAGACCTTGACCTCGCAGCCGCGCTTGCGCAACTGCTCGGCCACTACGTTGAAGATGGCGGCATCGTTGCCTATATGATTGGGCGAGAACACGCCTGCCCTCATGATTCCGGCAATTTTTATTTCAGCCATAGCAGGGTAATGATTGGGTTGTTATGATGTTTTCGCTGTGGTGATTGCAAAGTTACATATTTTTGTGAAACCGACAAAATCAAAACTTGCCGGTCAGGATCCGCCGTATGTCATTGAGCTTGGTGAGCGCCTCGAGCGGGGTGAGATTGTTGATGTCGATGCCGAGAATCTCGTCGCGGTGCGCGAGGCGGTCGTCACGGGCGATGCGGGCCGTCAGCTCCGGCCACAGCTCGCCCGCGCTGCGTATCGTAAGCAGGCGGTCCGCACGCCGGCCGAAGCATCCCGCAAGATAGCTGCGCAGCGCCTCGGCACGCGCCCGCGAAAGCCGCTCGTTGAGCCCACGACGGCCTTCGGGCGAGGCCGAAGCCGTAAGGACGATGCTGTCGACATGGAACTCCCGCTGCGTGACGATACGTTCCATGAGTGCGGCGATGCGTGCCAGCTCCCGTGCGTTGTTACCCAGCGTATCCACGAGCCGTGCGTCGCCCGTAAGGAAGCTCAGGCTGTAACGGTCGTTGACGGTCACGTATTTGTCGATGACGCGGATACGGTACCGGGGCAGGGTGTCCAGAAACGACAGCAGCGACGATACGGTATAGGTCAGCGTATCGGACGGCGGCAGCGTATAGGCGCTGTCGTCGAGCCCCTCGACGCGGCCCCGCAGCGTGATGAGCATCTTGCGGGAGGTCTCCTCCGTAGGTACTTCCTGCGAATAATAGTAGCTGATCGAAGTTCGGTTCTCGATAAGCGAATCGAGCCGCGCATCCTGAGCATAGGGATATTTCACGAACCGCTGGAAAGCCCGCTCGGCCCGCACGCTGTCGGGGCGGAAGCGTCCCAGGTAGGTAGTATACTGCCAGTAGTCGCGCTGCTGCACGCGGTCGAACAGCGCACCGCGTATGATGATGTCGTCGAGCGGGATCTGTTCGTCCTGCCGGTGCAGGAAGGGCGTGATGACCACACTGCGGCTGCGCCCCAGCAGCTCTTTGGGCAGTTCGACGTTGAAGTCGAGCGTCACACGCCCCCGGCGTTCGGGGATCGAACGGACACGGGCCACGACGACGACCTCCTCGATCGGAACCGTGCCGAGGGCTTCGCCCTGCCCGTCCCGTTCGACGGGGACAAGGTAGTAGTCGCTGCTGTCGCGTTCCACGCGCACGACCTGCGGGCGGTCGTCACGGACTTTGGACTGGCGCTCTGTACGTGAGAGTTGCGCCAGGTGTGCCGTGGCCTGTCGGCGCGTCAGCCGTGCGGTCGTCGAGCAACCCGCAGGCACGCCTGCGGCCGTCAGTACGGCGATCAGGGATAAAATGTTACGGAATAGCATATCAGAACAGGTAGTTGAAGGAGACTTCCAGTTTCGACGGTGCGAGCGTCCAGCGCCGCGCGTGGCGGATATAACGGTCGCCCCAGTCGCTCGTGACCGGATCGCGGCGCGTGTCGCGCGTGCGATAAAGTCCCGCACCGGCCTCCACGACGAGGTTCCAGCGCTTCGAGAGGATCCACGCATAGCCGTAGCTTATGCCGATGCCGTAGGCCCGCCCGTCGTAGGTGCGGCGACGATTGCCGATGCGGTAGTCGACCCAGGAGGCGTGCAGCCCCAGAAAGTGCCCGACGAAATCTTCGTAGAACCAGTGTCGGACGCCGAGTTGTACGGCCCCGACCTGCGTCGTGAGGCGCTCCGTGCGGATCGGATTCCAGTAGGCGGAGGTTTCGACGGTCCAGTTGTCCGTCAGCGCCGCCTCGGCACCCACGGCGACCGTGCCCGTCAGGGCCGCCAAGGTGTTTGCCCTGACGCCGAAAAACTGTGCGGCGGTACGGTGGTGTATGGCTGCGAGGCACATCAGAAGTGCCGCACAGCGGATGATCGTTTTCGTTTGCATAATCGGTTATTCTTTTACGCACCTCACAGGATAGGCTGCGGCCTGATGATTCTGACGGTAGAGCTGCAAGACCTCGGGCGGCAGGACGCCGAAGCTCACGGCCGTCGTCGCATCCACACGTGACGGATCGGAGGCAGGACTCCCCGGGGCATTCGTCCAGAGTTGTGTCCGTATCCCGACGCCGACGTACATCTCCTTGCCGGTAGGCATGACATGCAGCAGCCCCGCATAGGGATAGTACGGCCATACGCTGCCGGTATAGAGGTAGCACCCGCCTTCGATAGTGCTGGAAACAGTCGTCTGTTCGAGCGTCCACGCCTCGGGCGGCGGCACGCGCCAGCCCGGAGGGCAGGGGTCGTAGATGGACTTCGCGCCCGCAGTCGTGGGACGGCCGCCCGTCGAGGCATTGCCCCAGAGGTTCGGCGAAGGTTGCCCCAGCCACGAGCTGAGACGCTGCGCCGGATCCGAAGGGTCTGCAGCACGCCCCAGAAGAGTCGCGGGATGTGCCGCAGCCCACGTCACGGTCGCCGTCGAAGAATCTTCGCCGTAGTATGTCCCGAAGGCGAACCCTTCGCCATAGTCGAACGCTGCGAGATCGTACGGGAAGGGATCCTTGCGGCCCCATTGGTAGTAAAGGCCTCGGCTGGCCGGATCCCCCGGATCGAGGTTTTCAGCCCCCAGATTACGGTCCATAAACACATATCCCGAAGGATAGACGTGGGTGGTCAGAGCGCCGTTCGTCGCCCAGATATGCCACGACCAGATACAGCGTCCCGCAGCGTCGAACAGC
>OLSQ01001178.1_pt1 | contig 22480 bp, 17 predicted proteins | sample 1672561 | NCBI WGS metagenome assembly OLSQ01 (sample SAMEA3136699, study PRJEB25190) | human gut metagenome | biome: human gut; feature: human-associated habitat; material: faeces | place: Austria | collected 2013
CGCTTTCACTGAGTGATCTGCTTGTGCTCTCAGACTCTGACTTCTCACTCGCTGATTCACTTTCACTGAGTGATCTGCTTGTACTCTCGCTCTCGGACTTCGCGGTGCTCTCTGATTTTACTGCACTTTCACTTTCTGATTTTATGGTGCTCACACTTGCCGACTCACTATTTCTCACACTATCGCTCAAAGATGTGCTTTCACTTGCAAATTTACTATCATATTCAGATGCTTTTTCACTTTCATTCCTTTCATCTGATATGCTGTTGCTTTTGTCTGAACTATTTGATTCACTTGCAAACAACGATGTACTTCTACTATTTGAAAGAGATTCGCTTATAAAAGCTGAATACGATGTCGAAACCGATGCAGATGCGCTAAGTGATGCCTCTCTTACTGATACAGACTCACTTTCTGATTCTGCCTGGCTCTTTTCCTCTGACGCTGAGGTATAATCCTTTCGCTTCTTATCATATTCTGTTGCGCCCCGATCGAAGTCTTTCTCAGAGAAATATCTTTTTCCTTTTACACCCTCACCGTCTTTATCTACAAAGTTTCCCGTAAAATAATAGATTTTATTTTTATAACAATATCCATCTATTTCATTGCCTGTCACTGCCTTAGAATCATTGATTTTTTTTTCATTATGATAGAATATTTTATTATTATTTTCATCAAGTTTATAAGTTAATTTATCCCAAAGAATATAATTGCCGAACCGATCCTTACTTTCAAACTCTAACTTCGGTGTCTTTTGAAGCACATATATATGATCTACTTGATTTGCTTTATTTTTTTCAACTCTTATATCAGATTTATTTACAGTGATATAATCAAAATATGCATATTGTTCTTTTCCATTTTTATCTATATACTTAACAACAACGTAATTGTTTTCTTTACTATTGCTATTCCAATCACTAAATTTTATTTCTTTAACATTGTCCTCCTGATAAAACTTGTATTGAATTAGCAAATTTGCCAATTTATCAGCAGCCCTATAATATCCACTTTTAGATAAATCATTCCTATGATTAAGTTCAGCATCCTTTTTATTATCTGCCACTACTTTCTGTGCTTCTTTAATCTGTTTAATCAAATTCTCCAAATAGGAATTTTCATAATCTTTAAATGCTGCGGATGTACTATCATATGCACTATTCACCTCTTCCATTTTTTCACTGGTAGAGGTACTCAGGCTTATGGACATACTTTCGCTTTTTGATGCGCTATCTGCTGTGGAAAGACTTGCTGATAAAGACTGCCGGCTTATCTCAGAATTCTCTGTTGATAAGGACTCTCTTGTACTTCCCATTTGACTTACTATTTCTGAATTTACAGCACTCATGCTTTTCAGTGCTTCCTCTGACAATGAAGTTCTCTGTGATACTGACGTCGCAACACTTGTACTTGCAGACTCTGAAGCTTTCGTCGAAGCAGACTCCGATTCAGAACCCAGCACCTGTGTCTTTTCCTGCTGTCCCACATTCTGCATTTCTGCAGCATAAACGACATCTGCATTCTGTACTACAGTGGCTCCACCGAGAGCAACTCCGGTTGCCGCCACGCCTTTTAAGATACTGTCTACTTTTTTCTTATTCATAGCTCCCTCCTATACCGATGCTATTTTAAAAATTTTCCCTGTTATTACTATAATTGCTTTACACGGTCTCACCATGCAATCTATATGACTAGATTAACTTAATTAACTAAAAAAAACAAGTTTACTGACACAAAACGACTTCTTTTCGCACGAAATGCATTCATTTTTATCGGTTTTCTGCTATAATGGATATCATAAATAGTACTTTAGACACAGAATTATCGAAATATACAGGAGATGCCTATGAAAATTGCCTTAGTGGATGATATGACGGATATCCGCAATGAAATGCGACAGATTCTCAGAGATTTTTCTTCAGATAACCATGTTACATTTGAAATTGATGAATTTAATAGCGGAGAAGATCTACTTTCTGATTATACCGCCTATACATATGATATTATTTTTATGGATGTGTATATGGATGCTATGACCGGAATTGAAACTGCTCAGAAATTGCGGCAGAATGATTGTCGCACAATCATCATATTTCTTACTTCAAGTGAAGAACATATGCGCCATGCCTTTTCTACCCATGCTTTTGACTATATAGAAAAGCCTGTTGAAAAAGATAAAATTTATTCAACACTTTTTGATGCACTACGCATACTTCCAAATCCGGAAAAACACATTACATTTTCCTATGAAAACATAGAATATCGTATGGTTTACTCTGATATTGCCTGCCTGTATGCGGATGGACATTACACGCAGGTTGTAAGAACAGATGGTGTCACCTTTAAACCATACTGTGCATTTTCCAACCTATCTGCCCCACTTTTGGAAGACGAAAGATTTTTTATTGTCAGTCGCGGTGTTCTCTGCAATATGGATGAGATTGCTGATTTTACCTCCTGCAGCTGTACTTTAGCCTGTAACGTGACCGTGCCTGTGACAAAACGAAATGCAAAACAGCTTCAGCAGGCCTGGAGAGACTACGAATTTGCGAAGATTCATAAACTTACGGATGAAAGGAGTATTCGATAACTATGACGCTTTATCTGTGCCATTTATTGCAATTTCTTATTTTATATCCGGCTGCAATATTATGTTTTCTTCCAATGAAGAATCAGCTAGCCCAAAACAAAATGAAAGTATTAATTCTTACTTTCTGTGTTCTTACCATTTATATTCCGATTGGCGCATGGCTTGTAAATTATACATCCATTTCTTCAAATCTGGTTTTATTTCCATCGCTAATCCTGTTTTTTGCAACCTACTGCAAAATGGTCAAAAGCAATTTTGGCGAATGCCTTGCGATTTTTTTGCAATCTGTTACTTTATTGTCATATCCAGCCGATTATGCTCTAGGTGTAGATGCCGCAATCCATCCAGATGAAACGCTTTTTGACGTTTGCCTGGATTGTTCTGTAACACAGCTTATTTTTTCATTAATTTTTGTTCTGGTATTCGGAATATTTTCTAGGCATTTTCAAAGTGTACTTATCGACAATTTAAAAGGCTCATGGGTCTGGTATGTATTTCTTCCGGTTCCACTCATCTTTTTATTGTTGAATATTCTAATACAGCCACACCAGTATGCAACTCTTTATACAGGAAGACTTTTCTTTTTGTATATTATGTTTTTAAGTCTCTCGCTTTTTCTTTTTGTACTGACTTATATTATTTTTTATTTTGTAGCAAATGAACTTTTGGTTCACTACAAAACACAAGAGCGTATACGCCTCCTCGAAATGCAGGAACATCAATATGTTACACAGCAGACCTATATGGATGAATCAAGACGTATCCGCCACGATTTTCGGCAATCTCTTTATGCACTTTCCCAGCTTGCAGAGAGCGGCGATATTGAAACTATTCAACAATACTTACGTAATTATGCTTCCGCCATTCCGAAAAATGAGATTACTACTTATTGCAAAAACGTTTCTGTCAATGCTTTACTAAACTATTACGCAGATCTGATGACAGAAAATAATATTTACATGAAATGGAATATTGAACTTCCTGACAAACTGACAATTTCAGATATTGATTTATGCAGCATGCTTGGGAATATGTTGGAAAACATACTACATGGATGCATGACCGTATCATCCTCCAAACGATACTGCAATCTTTCTATTCTGTTGCGCCATAATACCAATCTTTACATTGTAGCCTCCAACAGTTTTGATGGAAATGTAAAGCAAAAAGGAGACACCTACCATACCTCACGCAAAGGCGGACATGGCATCGGTCTCTCCTCAATTGCCATCACTGCTGAACGATACGGCGGTGTTGCTAAATTTTCGCACAACGGAACGGAATTTTACACAGATATTGTCCTCAGACAATAGTGCTGTTTTAATCGTGCCTCTCATCTTCATTCACATAACATTCGCAAAATCTTGCAGAAAAGGAAGGCTTCTCACCTGCCACATACAGGTGGGCAGTACTTCCAAATTCATTCACGCGAAAACTTGCAATTCCTTCTCTTCGTTCCTCTGTGTATATACTTGTGATCGAAGTCGGAAGCGCACAGAAATTATGCCATAAAATCATCGGGGAAATGTGAAGCAAATGACTGAGCATCACACATTCCACTCCAAAATGACAGAACAAGACAATGGTATCATTATTTGGTTTTATCGCACGATAATGCATTCCCTCTCTCTCATACCCATGCTTTTTCAGGAGTTCATCCAGGCCATTACTTACTTTTTCATATGCTTCCTTTACATTTCCTGCACGCATAATGTCCGTCTCGCACCAGTCGTTTCGATCATAATATGCGTTATCTTTTTCCATATCCTGCGGCAGCCAGTCCCAACAAATTGTCTCCTGATCCGGTGTATCCGGCCGATGAATGTGTGCCGGAAATTCCTGTAACCAGTCAAAAGTTTCTGCTTTGCGATTCATCTTTTCCAACGTACATTTTGCAGTGTCCTGTGCACGTCCAAGTGGTGACACATAAAAAGCAGCTATATCGAATTTAGCCAGATATTCCGCTGCAAGCCTTGCCTCTTTCCACCCGGTTTCCGTCAGTGTATCCAGCTCATAATTTGGATCTCCATGTCTTACGATTAAAATTCTCATTTTCATGACCTCATTTCTACATTACTACGCACATTCGTTTCCCTATGTTAAATTGCTATCTGCCTTTCAATATATTCATATATTCCCATGCGGTCTCCCGGTTCCGGAATGCCGGGTACAAAAATCCTGCTTCCGGTGCCCCCGGTTCATATTCGTCTTCTAGTGGGCACAAAGCGCAGAGCAGATAATGATACACTTCCTCCGAGCCTTCCTGCCATTCTTTGTCTGTTCCTTTCACCGGAACATCATAAGCTCCATGAAACAGAAAAACGGCAAACGGCTTTTTCGGTTGATATTTCTCTGCAATCCTTTCATATAGTAAATCCAAAAACGCATCATTCTGTAGTCCAGATTCTTTGATTCCATCCAAAAGCTGCCAGATACTTCCCGGTTTCCGTTCGCTCTCCGGAATCCGGTAATCCTTCAGCTGCTCATTTGTTTCTGCAAGAACTACCGCCTTTGCGATTTCTAGTTTATTCTTCTTTTCTGTGGTGGATAATTTCAAAAAATGCGTATTAAATGTTCCATCCACAAATCCTTCCTCATCAAAATATGCCCCGGCAATCCGGTCAAAATGCGTCCGTGCCGGTGTCATGCGACGGGACAATTCCAGCATGTCTTCTCGGTTGATCATAATATTTCCTCACGTTACTTCAAACTTTACTACACTACCTTTTTTTATTTTAACACAGATTCTGTAAAGCCTCCACATAATCACATCTTATCGTTCGATGTTCTATGTAATATTTAAAACATGATCTCACTTCATTTTCCATCCTCTTTAAAATGATAAGCAATCAATTTCTGTACTATGGTTGTATCTAATGGCTGCTCTTGTGTCTCGTATGTTGTAATTAATCTCACACCCGGATAGATTCCATTTTTCACATACAGATTTATCTTATCAGCTGCATTTTTTCGATATTCCTGTGTATCCATCATTCCGAAATGCTCCCAATAAATCTCTTCTCCTGTCATGGGATGAAGAATCGTAAAATCTGGATATAGTATTACATTTCCAAGCTTCAATTCGCATTCGTACCGATATGCAATCTTTTCTATATACAGGTTCATCGCAATAAGTGCTTCGGATTTCGATCTTACATATTCATTTTTGCAACTTTTATATTTTAATTGTTCGGGATAATTTTGATTTTTAGGATAGGAGGCATTGCTCCATGTATCTGCTTCCAATGTGGCTAATTGATAGAATGGCTGAAGTAATTCCTGATAAGCGGAATCTTTTGAAAGAAATTGTACCGACTTTCTGTTCTCTCCAACTGTATGCTTTTGATAAAACTCTAATGCTTTTAATTCTTTTTTGCATTCTTTTTGCTTTTCCAGCAAAAATCGTTTCAAGGCTAATTTCTGTGCATATTCTCTTTGTGATTTTGGAATATATGTTTGTGTATGACCATCACTGTGAAACCATTTTACAAACTTTCCATTATGAACACAGTTTATTTTTCCGTCTGGAAGATTTGATAATTGCTTTTCGATTTGCTGCAGTTCTTTCATGAGCCTACGCTTCTCCAAAAGAACGTGTTTAATAACTGAAATAAAAACCACTCCTTTTTCATATAATTATGTCGTTATTAAACCATATTCTTTTTTCTATGTAAAGCAATTTCTTATATTTTTCGTCATTTGGACATATGCAAAAAAATCATTCTCTATGTCCTCATTTTTTTCACATTTTGGACATATACATATTTTCTTAGCATAATGTCCTCGCTTTTTTGTAATATTGGATATATGCATCTATTTTCTATAATAAAGTCCAAAACAAATGTATTTATTGGACATTTATTACTACTCATTTTGCATATATCCATTCGCCTAAATTTGTGTAGATATTACACTCGTGTTTTTTCCATATGTCCATTCAGATCACTTTTCGAGGACATTATGCTTCTGCTTTTTTCCATATGTCCATGCAGTTCACTTTTTGAGGACATTATACCTTTACTTTTTGGCATATGTCCATTTGCCTGTTTTCCCCGGCCACTCCATCGCCTTTTTCTTTCTATGTAACATAACAGATATCCTATCTTTCCGTATGCGTCAAATCTTTTACCCACTTATACTTGCGAAAATGATATATTGTCCACGGAATTTTTCCGACCTCGTCCACACAGGTACACGCATATACAACAATTACGGGCCAGTGAAATTTGTAAGTTCCGAGTGCTGCAAGCGGAATCGCAATTCCCCACATCGTCACGGCCAGACTGTACACATCAAACATTGTATCTCCGCCGGAACCAAACACGCCATTGATTGTAATTTCATTGACAGAGCGCCCAATCATATAAACACAGATTACAATAAACATTCCTTTCAAGTAAGTTGCTGCCTGCGGCGTCAGTTTAACAAACATCAAAATAAATGGTGCGGAAATTCCCATCAGGACAGTCATGATCACGCCACAGATAAAGGAAATCTTCAACATGCGCGTGCCATATAATTTTCCACGTTCAAGATTTCCGGCTCCGAGTTCGTTGCCGACCATGATTCCGGCCGCACCGGAAATTCCGGCACTCAGACAACAGATAATATCACGTACCACCGCAGCTACAGAATTTGCTGCAGCCGCATCCACCCCGAGATGTCCCATAAAGGAAGAATATGAAGTAAATCCAACACCCCAGAACAAAGATGCTCCAAGAATCGGCAATGCACATTTTTGAAAATCCCGCGACAATTTTCTGTTCCATCGAAACAGCCTCGTCAGCTTAGGGCGAATATAGCCTGATTTCGAAGAAATCAGTACGCAGCAAATCAACTCAATAATTCTTGAACTTAACGTAGCAACAGCCGCTCCGCGAACCCCCATGGAAGAAATCCCGAATTTTCCAAAAATAAGGATCACATTCAGCATAATATTAATGCATACCGTTGTCGTACTGATCAATGCTGCAGATACTGCGTGCTCACTAATTTTCATAACCACAAGATAACACTGGGAAATTCCTGTAATTAAATAGGAAAATCCAGCAATTCTCAAATACTGTACTCCATAGTCGATCAGCACCTGTTCATTTGTGAAAAAGAGCATCAGATACTGTGGAAACCAAACACACGCCACAAAAAACAAAATGGACACAAAGCCACACATACGCAGCGCCATGCAAAAAATATCATCCAGTGTCCGGATATTTCCCCTGCCCCAATACTGTGCTCCAAGAATTGCCAGACCACCTGTTGCTGCGGAAAGAAGCATATTCTGGATAAACTGGATCTGTGTAGCAAGTGAAACTGCAGACATATAGTTTTGATCCATTCCTCCAAGCATAAAAGCATCTGCCACAGCCACAAGTGCCAGCATCAGATTCTGCAACATCATCGGGAGCATAAGTTTCCACAATTTTTCGTAAAACAGCTTATCTTTTGTAAACATCTCATTCCTCTGATTTCATAATTTCCATCTATTCTATCATAGAAATGAAATATGAACAATTTACTGAATGATTAAAAAAGCGTCGATAATCTTTCGTAATTATCGACGCTTCCACTTGTTTCATATAAATGATAAACAATTATAGAATTGTAATATATTTCTTTTCTTCCACTTTGGTCTTATCTTCCTTTGGAACAAACAGTGTAAGAATACCATCCTGGAATCCTGCTTTGATATCTTCCTGACGCAGATACTCGCCTACATAAAATGATCTCTGGCAACTTCCTGTGTAACGCTCGCGGCGCAGATACTTGCCTTCCTCTTTCTCTTCCACACTCTTTGTGGCACTGATGGTCAGGTATCCATTGTGAAGTGCTGCCTGAATCTCTTCTTTTTTATATCCCGGCAAATCCATCTGCAGTTCATAACCATCTGCAAATTCCTTGATGTCTGTCTTCATCAGATTCTGTGTTGTCTGTGCAGCCTGCTGCTTCGGTGCCTTCTTGTTATATTCGCTATCGTCATACCATGGGTTAAAAAATGTATCAAATAAATCGTACATAAGTCATTTCCTCCTGCAAACGTTTTGTTTTTTCGTATGACCTTATTATAGCACGTTATTAGCACTCGTCAAGTATGAGTGCTAATAAATTTTCTAAAATATTTATAAACTACACGTTCCAGGGTTCCAGCTGCGATCAGAATACAAAAAATCCCCAGCCCCATCTCCGACAGAAATATCTGACATTGCTTTTCATAATAGTACTCTATATTGTTTTTGTGCATTTTCCGGATGTGACGTAACTCCTCTTTTCTCAGTTTCCAGTTGGCCTTCCATCCATCAAAATCCGACCACTTTCCCGGAACAAGTTCCGTAAGGCTTTTCGGGTTCCGCAGATAATCCATGCGGATCACCGTTCCATCCACTCCATAGCGCAGGAGAAAATTATTTCCTGCTTCGGTATCTTTTCCTTCCAGTGTGATTCTCTGAAAAGAAACATTTTCCATAGAAGCCGACGTCTGCATATAAATTCCCGTCTGCGGTGTATTTACGATTCCCCGGATCATACAGATCTGATGATCAACTTTAATTTCCTGTCCAACAACTTCTGCACTTCCGAACAATTCCCATGCAGTGCGTGTGGCAACTAGACATCCATTTTCATCCTGCGCCAAAAGAACCGGTTCTGCGGGCAGGACAAGCTCCGAAGAGCCCGACAGATATACGATATTCGTCTGAATGCTCTTTCCCAGTTTTGGATCTGTCACGGTCTGCCCTTCCTTTTCTGTCCATGCGGTAAACGCCGGACATCCTTCCTGCATACGCACCTTCTGTGCTTCCTCCATAGAAAACCCTTTCACGCTTATGGTTACATTCTTCCACACAGAATCCGCGTTTTGTCCTGCCTTTGATGCATTGGCAAAGAAAAAGACCGATGCCACCATCGCTATCACAAACAATAGCAGTGAAATCTTCTTACTCATAACGCAGACCTCATGACTCAGTCAGGCGTACTTTTTCACCCGAAGAGATCATTCCATTTGTATTGATTATTACCTCATCATTTTCCATCAGACTGTCCGTCGAAAGTGCTGCGGTCGTTTCATTTTTTTCCTCAATGGTCACATTTACTTTTCTGGCAACATGCATATCTCCAAGGGTTCCTTTCTCCTTTTTCATCACATACACAAAATTCTTTTCATTTTCAGTATGCACCGCAGTGATCGGTACGGTAATGGAATACTCTTTCGAAAATTTGCTTATCTCCATAGAAGCCTGTTCTCCAAGTGATAAAGTCTTTTTCGGCACGTATACCGTAACCTTGACCAGTTCATCTTCTGCATTTTCTGTTGACAATACTTCAAGATTCTCATATTTCTTTTCATTTGCCTGCAATGTCACCAAATCTCCAGCCATCACATACGCCGCATCCTCTTTGCTGATCTGCGTTGTAAATCGCATACCACCCGATGTATCTGCAATCAGAAAAGCGGATGTATCACCTGTCTGCTGTCCCACCGTAATCTGTACCGAGGTGACGGTTCCGCTCATGTGTGCCTTTACTTTGCCTGCCTGATTTTTCAATGTCATAAGTTCGTTGAGCTGTCGCTGTTTTTCTGCAATACTGATATTGTTGATCTCCGCAGTATGATCTGCCGGCTCTTTTGTGGCAGCATCTTCGATATTTCTTTTTGCCTGTTTTTTCTGTTCCTTTTTCTGCTGTTTTGCATCTGCAACTGCAGCTTTGGCATCTTTTATCTCCGAATTTTCCTGTGACTGATCGGTGGTTTCTTCATAATCTTCCAGTTTTTGTTGTGCCTCTTGGCACTGCTTTTTTGCCTTCTCTACCGCTTTCTTATTTTGCTCTACAACGTTATCGTAGTCTTCCTGTGCACGCGCAAGTGCTTTCTTCCACGCACTGTTCTGCTTTGCCGCTGCATCTGCCTTTTCCTGTTTTTGTAGCTGCATGGTAACAATTTCATCCGTGAGATCTTTGATCTGCTCATTTACATTTTCAATTTCGGTATCGATGGCTTCCTTTTCTTCCTCTGTCTCGGCATCGTTTTTCTTTTTCCATAATGCCTCAAGCTGTTTCTTCAAGCCATCTAACTTGCGCTGCTTCTGATTGATCTCGATCTGGGTGATCGTATCGGAATAATCCGCCTGCGGTGTCTCTTTTGCATCCTCCAGTGCACGCTTTGCCTGCTGCTCTTCCTTCTTCTGCTGATCAACCGCATCATCATATGCCTGCTTAGCCGCATCGATTGCATCCTGCAATTCTTTTTTTGCTTTCTTATCCGATTCTTTCTGTGCTTTTTTGCTTTCTTTTTTGGTATCTTTTAGCTTTTGCTTTGCCTCATCCACTGCAGACTGATTTTTTTCCATCGTATCTTTATAATCTTCTTTTGCCCGCTGCACATCCTTATTCTGCTGTGTTTCTTTTTGCTTTTTGGTCGATGCCAGCGTATCGTTTTCCAACTGCAATACCAAAACTTCATCCCTTAATGTCTGTATCTTTTTTTCCAGACTATCCATATCAAGCGTTGCAAGAACCTGTCCTTTTTTTACAGACTGTCCTTCCTGTACATTGATTTTTTCAACCATGACATCAGCCGCCACATATACCGGCTGCTCCTGCATCTTTTCTACGACTCCGTTTCCGGTCACTTTATGTTCTATTTTCTGTGCTTTCGGCGTTTCTACCGTTACCTGCACAACAGTAAATGACGCAGCACTCCGCGAAGCTACTGTCAAAAGCATCATTACTACAATCAAAAATACGAATGCTTTTCCTAACTTACCCACTTTGCTTCTCCTCTCATGCATTCCCTATTCATAACTATTCTTTTAAAGCCGCTGCAACAATTCCCCGCTGTAAATACTGCTGCCCTGCTCCAAAGACAAGAAGTGGTGGCAACACTGCGACAAAGGAACAGCAAAGCGCAAATCCCATCTGCCCTTCTTTCACTTCCGGCAGATACATGGAAAGCGGCCACAATTTTTTTGTCTGTAAAAAGACCAGTGGCTGCTCAATCATACTAAAGCATTCCAGAAACTGCAGCACAAAAGCCGCATATATGCCAGACGCTCCAAGTGGAATACCCACATAAAAGAAGATTTTCCATTCACCGGCACCATCGATCCGTGCTGCTTCCAATAGTTCCTCCGGAATTCCCGCGAAAAAACGATACATCAAAAATACAGAAAACGTGGAAAATGCTCCCGGCACAATGATGGACCACAAGGTGTCCATCATATGTAATTTGTCAAGCACCAGATACTCCGAAAGCATGGTTACCTGAAACGGAAGCATCATAAGCAGAATATAGAGCAGATAAATGCACTTCTTTCCAACAAAACGATATCGAGCCAGCGCCCATGCAGAGGGCATACCAAACACAGCCTGCCCCAGCAGAATTCCCATCGTGATCTTCATCGTATTCCAGAACATCTGAAAAAATTCCGGTGAGTCCAGACATAGCTGCACGAAATTGCGCAATGTCGGATACAAAGGGAACAGCCTCCATATGGCATATCCTTTCGTCGTATACAAAATCGGTGCAAGACATTCTTTGATCTCCTCATTTCCCATCAGACTTCCACAAATAAGAAAAGCAACCGGAGCAACCATAAACAGTCCAAATGCAGTTAAAATAATAAATGATATGACAGCTTTTAATTTCCTTATGATAACTCTCCACTCCTTACTTTTCCCACATCTTTTGTAACAAAATCACAGCAGTTCCAATGACCAGCACCATAAGTACACTTCCCGCCGCCATCTTATCGACGGACAGATCAAGAAACCAGTTGTTGAACAAATGCTGGAGCAGGTACATATCTTCCTGCGGATAATTACCAGCCACGAGGTATGCTTCCCGGAATACTTTAAAAGAATTCAAAAAAGAAAGTATGACAATCGTAAAAATCATTGGCCGGATGAGTGGCAATGTGATTTTGAAAAATCGCGTCCAACTTCCTGCTCCATCCACTTTTGCTGCTTCATAGATTGCCGGTGAGACCGATGACAGTCCTGCCAGCCACAGAACCATGGTATATCCAAGATTCTTCCATATATAACTGAACACCAGAACTACAAAGGCAGCCTGTGTGTTCATCCAGTCCACGCCCTGCAACCCAAGCATATGGCATACCCCATTGACAAATCCCTGCCGGTCAAACATGAGTTTCCATAAAAGTACAACGGATGCTGCCGGAATCGCCATTGGCAATAAATACGCAGTCTTAATCGTCCGAAGCGTAAAATCTGCTTTTTGCTTTTTCTCCAATGCCGTCCACAACGCATTCACAATGATTGCCAGAATCAGAGAAATCAAAAGCAACAACGGCAGGCAGACCAACAGGAAACGAACCGTATTCTTTACCGCCAGTTGAAATGCTGAATTCTGTATTACCATTCGGTAATTCGCAAATCCGCAAAATTTTCCACTGATTGTCTGAACAAACGAACGGCGAATCACATCTGCAAAAGGGAGGAAGAAAAAAACGGTCACTCCACACAATCCCGGAAGCAAAAACGAAATTTTTTCCAGCCTTCTGCCACATGTCCTGCAAACTTTTCTACTCTGCAACATACAACTGCACTTTCTTTGTAATTGCCGATACCGTCTCTTCCATCGATTGCTTTCCCTGTAAATATAATTTACCATCGCTTAGTACCAGATCTTCTACTACACGGTCTGTCCATGATGGTGTATCAAGACTTTCCAGCAGTTGTACCAGTTCCTGTCTCTGTTTTTTTGTAATTTTTTTCACATCCAGTGTGATGAATTTTTCCCCATAACTGGATCCAATATAATAGGAAGAAGTGCCTTCACATTCTTTTTCTAATGCTGTGCGATTAATGGAAAATCCTTCATTCATCTGCTTCTGTCCTTCCGCAGACAGCGCAAGTTTGATGAATGACTGTGCATTTTTATTTTCTGCGCCGGATTTTGCCAGTCCAAGACTCACATAAGGAACAAATGCCCTATACTCGCTTGCATCCAGCAATGCGAATGCTCCTTTTTTTTCTTTTTCAACCGCATACAATTGCTGAATGCTTCCAACATCCGTCAAAGAGCCGAAAGAAATCTGCCCCATTCCTATGAGACTGCTCATCGCACTCTGCGATACAAGACTCATCAGTTGACCATCCATCGTATTTCTTGCCATTTCATCCGTCACACGCTCTTTCTCACTGTAACCGTCTGCATCATACAAAGCCTTTGCCGTACGCAGATATTGCTGCAAACGTTCACTATCTATACCGGTTGTTTTCTTCCATGATGCACTATCTGCACAATAGAGGCTGTATAACAGAGTCTCCGCTCCCAATGGCGTGCAGACTTTTCCTTTGGCAGAATCCCACTGTTTCACATACTGTTCCAATGCTTTTAAATCCGAGCTGTTTGCGATCAGGTCACTGCTTCCTACCACCGCAGAACAATAAAACCGTGTGGGTACCTGATACAAAGCTCCATCCGTTGCATATGCATCCGTAATATTTGTAAAAAGGCCTTCTTTTTCATCCGCTGCTTTCACATAACTGCTGATATCGGCCAACGCGCCTTTTTCGATATAACTGTCTGTCGGAAGTCCGTCAAGTATGATCACATCCGGTCCATTTTCTGCCAGCACCTCTGTGTTTAATGTCTTGATGGCATCCTCCGCTGTAACACCGTCCTTTCCGGACATCCCAATTGTTTTTTTCACCATCACATCCGGATATTTTTTCTGATATGCGGTGATCAGCTGCTGCAATACATTCGAATCTTCCAATGCATACACATTCAACTGATTCTCTGGAACCGCAGATATCGTCGCATCATAAGAATACTGAAAGCATCGTTCTTTTCTCTGTGCATCTACCGCGAAAAGGAGAAAATTTTCATCATCAATTTTCATCAGTGCATGAAAAGTCATGCTTTTGTCCGAAACACTTGCGAGACTCCCATCCATCAGCTGCTCAATCGTACTTCCACCGAATTTATGATAAAACAGTCCTTCATGATTCATATAATACAGTTCATCATCTGATGCGCCAGCCGCCATTGCAATCTGTGTCGAATTTGTATTCACTCCTTCGCTTTGATTTCCCAGCGCCTTTTCCAGTACCGTATCGGTTTTTACCATTTCCCCGGTTTTGGCATCCGCAAACTGTATGTCATTGTCAGTAGTCAGTGCCAGACGACTTCCAACCGTTAAAATACTGTTTACATTTTCCGTAATGCTTTTTGAAAATGTCGTCATTTCTCCGGTCTTTGGGTTTACTTCATAAACATCCCAGTTTAAATCTGTTACAAATAGTTTTCCGTTTGCATACCCGGCGGAAGTAACAAAATTACCTGGATCACCTGTCGCATTCACATCTTTATTATACTTTGGAAGTGTAAGCTTCACTTTGCTTGTCTTTCCTTTTGCAGAAACCATTGTCATTTTATCTGCATTCTCATAACCGAACACGGCTGCCGATCCATCTTCTGCATTTACAGCAGCAACATAACAGTCCATCGTTTCCAATTTTGTTTCTGACCAGGTTTTTCCATCATCTGAGGAATGAGCCAGATAAAGCTGCTGTTCATCCTCGCCATATCCGATCATCGTGATTTCTCCGCTTTCACTTCTTGCCACGGAGTTTACTGCCTGTATATGTTCTGGCAGTGATAATTCACTTTCCACAAAGCGTCCCTTTGCCTGTTCTGTTGATGTTCCTTCTTCGGTACTCTGTGTCCCGCGGTCATTGCTGCATCCTGCAAGCATACCAATTGTCATAATACAGACCCCCATAAGGGCCATAAGTTTTTTCCATTTTTTCACAGTTCTTACTCCTCGCTTTCTGCTTACAGTGTAACAAAACAGTCTTAAATTTTTCTTTAAGGAAAGCTTTAATTTTTCTGGAATTTTAAAGATTACTTTAAGATTAATCTGCTATACTTGAATTATAAAGAGAAAGAGGAAGATTGAAAACATGAAGATCTTATTGATAGAAGATGATAAAAATCTGTGTGAAATGCTGCGTTTCCAATTAGAAAAAGAACATCATGAAGTAACTATATGTAATAATGGCCGTGACGGTCTGGATCTGTTTTTACAGGATGCCTATGATCTGGTTCTGCTGGACCGTATGCTGCCTACCATGAACGGACTCCTCATTCTGCAAAAAGCACGCCGCAGTGGAATCTCCACGCCTGTCATCATAATCACTGCACTCGGTGAACTCTATGACCGCGTGGAAGGACTTGACTGCGGTGCGGATGATTATCTGGTAAAACCCTTTGCGTACGAAGAATTAGCGGCGCGCATCCGCTCCATCGGCAGACGCAATCATGTGTATGATGACAATAACCTGTTTTCTTATGCCGATCTCACTTATGACAGCCGTCTGCGTGAGCTGACCGGCCCGGATGGCAGTATGCAGTTATCCAGGCGTGAGGGACGCCTGCTGGAAGTATTCTTACAAAATCCGGATACCACCTTGCAGCGTCTTGTATTGCTCTCCCGTGTATGGGGTGCAGATGCCCCGGTCGAAGAAAGCAATCTCGATACTTATATTCATTTTGTAAGAAAACGTCTGCAGCAAATCGGAAGCCACGCAACCATTGAAACCGTGCGCGGAATCGGATATTGTATCAGGACTTTATCATAAGCAGGAGCAAATACCATGTTTAAAAAACTACATCGACAACTGACTTTTTTCTGTTCGGCCATCACTGGCGCCATCCTACTGGCACTCAGCCTTGTATGTCTTCTCTTTGCGCAAAAGGCAATTACCCAGACCGGATATACTTCCTTTCAAAAAGAACTGGTTTCTGTGATCGCCAGCCTGCAAAGTCAGGAATACATTTCCCACCAATGGCTCAAACAGATGCAGGATCAGCATCATTTTACCATTTATCTGTATGATAATCAGGATCCCATCTACTATGACCGTCTGCAGGATCCGCATTGGGAAGATCTCCGCAATGCCGTACTGAAAAAATCCGGTACGAATATTTTTACAAATACAGCCGGCCAGACCATTGCACATAAAGAACTGACTTATCGTGTTTCTGCCAAAGAAACTTACTATACATCCGTCGGCTACGTTCTGCGCGGTGACGGGCAGATTCGTTTTGTCATTCTCTATGACAAATCCCATCAGACCCGACAGATTTTTCATATGACCATAGGTGTGATTACAGCGGATTTCGTAACACTCTTTTTACTTTTTCTATTCTCCTGGATTTTTACGGGGCGTATGGTGCAGCCTCTGGAAATTTCACAAAAAAAACAGCAGCAGTTTGTTGCTGCTGCCTCACATGAACTCCGCTCTCCGCTTGCTGTCATGCTTTCCGGTCTGGAAACGGTAGAAAAAGCAGATTCCATCGAAGAACGTCACCATTTTCTCTCGTTGATCCGTGAAGAAGGACTTCGCATGCAGCATCTGATTGCAGATATGCTGCTTCTGGCAAACGCCGATGCCCGTGGAATCACATTACAGACAGCGTCTGTTGCACCAGATGACCTGCTTCTTTCGGTTTATGAAAAATACGAAAGCCTTGCCGGTTCCAAAGGAATTTCCTTGCAGTTTTCACTTCCGGATACTTCTTACCGGAAGTGCACATTAGACATAGAACGGATCACGCAGGTACTATCCATTCTGATGGACAACGCATTGTCCTACACTCCACAATCAGGAAAGATTCTGCTACTTGTGACACAATCAGCAAATCATACCATGTTTGCGGTGGCTGACAACGGTCCTTCCATCTCGCCCGAAGAAAAAGCGCATATTTTTGACCGTTTTTACCGGGCAGAAAGTTCCCATACCGACCACGATCATTTTGGTCTGGGCTTGTGTACCGCACAGGAAATCGTACGGACCCATCACGGAAAAATTCTGGTACAGAACCCATGCCACTGCACATGGATACGCGAAGTATTTCCACAGGACAACGGTGTTGTATTTACGGTTGTCCTGCGGGGATAATCCCGCGCCCTGCTTTTTTATATATTTACGCTTCAGAACCCTTTTATGGAAAAATGATTTTTATGAAACGTAAGTAATCCCTCTTCCCGCATTTTCCCCAATTCTTTAGAAAGCGCACTCCGGTCAAGATTCAGATAATCTGCCATCTGCTGCCGGTTAAACGAAATATCAAACGTATTGCTTCCTGCCTTTGTGGCCTGTTCCGAAAAGAAAGCCGCCAGTCTTCCCCGCACCGTTTTTGCTGTGGTACAAAAAATGCGGTTGGAAAGATTCCGGTTTTTCTTCGTTGAAATGAGCAAAAGGTTTTTGAGCATCTTACAATACCATGTGGCCTGTGCATTCTGCTCTTCCATAAGCCGCTGTACATCCAGAAACAAAATCAAGGAGTCCTCATCTGCAATCGCATCCACCATCAGTGGCACTTCATGAAACGCATAAGACTCTGCAAACACCTGTCCCTTTTCCACACGACTTAATATACTCTTATTTCCCCAGAGATCATTATTCTCGATCAGTACACTTCCTTCTGACACAATGCCGATCTCATGCACAAGGTCTCCCACATGAAACACCGTCACATGCTTGTTAAACTTTTGTCTGCGGATTGCTCCGATCTGTTCAAGATCATGCAGTTCCTGCTCTGTCAGTCCCTGAAATACTGGTAAAAATTGATAATCCATAATTCCTCTTTTCGTGGTTATAACAACCGAACTCGTAATTTTATTTTATTATAATAGGCTCACAAATACAACACAAACAAGGAGATTTTATTTATATGGATAACAAAATGTTTTGCTTTCAATGCGAGCAGACTGCCGGATGCACTGGATGTGTAGGAAATGCCGGTGTCTGTGGAAAAACAGCTGCCACCGCAGCTTTACAGGACGAACTCACCGGGGTCCTCATTGGACTTGCCCACGCCTGTGAGAACAATGCAAAGACCGATGTCACTGACCGTATTGTGATTGAGGGACTTTTTACCACAATCACCAATGTAAATTTTAATGATGAAACTTTAAAAGAAATGATTGCCCATGTGCGCGCAGAAAAATCACGCATTGTTCCGGGATGCAGTGCCTGTGCCTCCCCTTGCGGCAACACAAGCGATTATGATATGAAGCAGATCTGGGATGCGGATGAGGATATCCGCTCGCTGAAATCTCTCATTCTTTTCGGCATCCGCGGTATGGCTGCCTATGCTTACCATGCCCTGATGCTTGGTCTTTCCGATGAAACGGTAAATAACTTCTTTTACAAGGCGCTTTCCATTCTCGGCTACGATTATGAGATGAACGAGCTTTTGCCAATCGTACTTGAAGTGGGTGAAGTCAACCTTCGCTGCATGGAACTTTTAGATAAGGCAAACACGACCACATATGGCACGCCTGTCCCGACCAAAGTTTCTCTTACCATCGAAAAAGGACCATTCATCGTTGTGAGCGGTCATGATTTAAAAGATCTTGAGCTTTTGTTACAGCAGACCGAAGGCAAAGGCATTCAGGTATATACCCACGGAGAAATGCTCCCTGCCCATGCTTACCCAAAACTCAAAAAGTACAAACATCTCAAAGGCAATTTCGGTACCGCATGGCAGAACCAGCAGAAAGAATTTGATCAGGTGCCAGGTGCATTCTTGTTTACAACGAATTGTCTGATGCCGGTAAAACCGGGATATGCCGACCGTGTCTTTACCACAGAAGTGGTTTCTTATCCGGAGATTGTCCACATTGGAGAAGACAAAGATTTCACACCTGTTATTGAAAAAGCGCTCGAATTGGGTGGTTATCCAGAAGCCCAGCACAAGACCGGAATCAATGGCGGCACCTCCGTCACGACCGGATTCGGACACGGAACAGTACTCAGTGTTGCAGACAAAGTGATCGACGCTGTAAAAAGCGGAGATATCCGCCACTTCTTCCTTGTCGGTGGATGCGATGGCGCACGTCCAGGAAGAAATTACTATACGGAATTTGTAAAACAGACACCAAAGAATACGATCATCCTCACGCTAGCTTGTGGAAAATATCGTTTCAATGATCTGAACCTTGGCGAAATCGGAGGACTTCCGAGAATTATGGATATGGGTCAGTGTAACGATGCCTACTCTGCAATCAAGGTTGCAATCGCATTAGCCGAGGCCTTTGACTGTGGCGTTAATGAGCTTCCGCTCTCCATGATTCTGTCCTGGTACGAGCAGAAAGCCGTATGTATTCTTCTGACTTTACTGCATCTTGGCATCCAGAACATTTACTTGGGTCCGACGCTCCCGGCATTCATCTCCAAGAATGTCCTGCAGTATCTGGTAGAAAATTATCATATCTCGCCAATCAGTACCCCGGAAGAAGATCTAAAACATATTTTAGGATAACAATGTTCTGAATGAAAAAGAGCTCTCATTTTCCTTTTAAAACAGATACATTTTTTCAAAAACTTTGCTTATAATTTACGCAAAAATGCGAAGCCTGCATAACAGCTTCGCATTTTTATTCTTTATAATTGTTCTACATCGTCACGTAAATTACCGGTCATCTCCTGCACATAAGTTGTCTGCGAGGAGATTTCTTCCGTGTTTGCTGCAATCGTTGCAACTTTCTCCGTCATCTCATTGATACGCTCAATCAGATTCTTAATTGCGTCCATACTCTCCCCTACTTTTGGAAGAATTGCATCCGCTTTCTGGTCGTTCTGCGACAGCAAATCTTTAGTAGAATCTGACAGATTACGAATTTCCTCTGCTACAACAGCAAATCCTCTTCCCTGCTCTCCGGCCCGGGCAGCCTCTATGGATGCATTCAGAGAAAGCAGATTTGTCTGTCCTGCAATCGAAGAGATATCCTCGTTACTCTTCTTATATACATTAATGAAATCCGACATAATTCCTACAGATTCATTCAGATTCTCACACAAATCCGAAATCTTCTGAATGTGCTGTGCAAGATTTGTTGCTTCATTCGCAGATGCCTCATTTGCAATATTCAGCTCACTGATATTATCACTCAATGAAACAAATCTTTCGGTAATGTCTGCTAGTTTTTTCTGATGTATTGCCTGCTCTTCCTGCTCTCTGACACGAATTTCTTCGAGCTTTTTCATCTCCTCTTCGGCAAGACTCCGCACATAGTGCACACAATTTTCCCGGACATTAACACCATTGTAAATTGCACGAACCATATTTTTGCAGGATGAATATCCACAGGATTCACAATCTCTGTGCTGTTCTTCATAGGTTCCCTTGTTCATGCTTTCATACATTTGATTTACATACTGCTCAGAAGGTTCTTCGATCGGTACCTGCTTCGCTGTATAATGACGGATAAAATCATCCAGATTCAGATTCGAAAATGCTTCCATAAAATTCTTCAGACGCTCCTGTGGCTGCAGATTTTCTGCCCACGGACTCTTGCTCTTATGTTTCTTTCCAAAGCGTCCTTTTTGCGTCGTTTCTGTGTTCTTGGTGTTTCTCATTTTTGCCATGGTAAACATTACATCATCAGTGTTCCGTTCCGGTTCTGTTGCTGTACCATAGAGACAGCCTTTTGCACAATTCAAAATATCTACCATGAACGGAAGCTGCTGCTGTTTTTGAATACGCGCTGCATAGGTACGAAGATACTCATACGCCTCATGTTCCCCTTCTACCTGACGCACAACCTGTTCCTTTCCAAGGAAATGCTCCACATTTTCGCGAAGTCCTCCCGGCATCGGATACAAAGCCCCCAGACCATACTCCAGCTCATCCGTGTATGGTTCACAGCTTTCGTATTCCTTTCCAATTGCCTGCATCAGTTTTTCGAATGTTACATTGTAAGATACATATCCCTCGCAATTTTTATCTGTTATCTCAAGCTTTTTCGCAATACACGGACTGATAAACGCAATCGCATCACTGACCTGCATATACTTCTTCATATAGATTGCCGTACACATCATCGGACTGTGTACCGGTACTAGCCGCGGAATCAATTCCGGAATGTATTTTTCCACATAAGTAACAACCGCCGGACATGGCTGCGAAATGCCTCCGGTAAAATTATGTTCCGTAATATATTTCAAATATCCCCACGTCGTAATATCTGCGCCAAACGAAACACTGCAAATATGATTGACACCTTTCTTTTTCAAATATCCCAGAACTTTCTGATATTCCTTTGGATAGTTTGCCAAAAAAGCCGGTGCCAGAATTACAGAAATCTTCTTTCCCTGCGATAAATCTGCAAAGAAACGTTCCGTATCATCAAAATAATCTCTTGCTTCATGTGGACATGCATCAAAGCATGCTCCACAGGCAATGCACTTTTCGCTATCCACCATTACTTTTCCGGCTTCGGTCGCGACATTCGCAGTGAGTACCGGACACGCACGTACACACTTGTTGCAGCCAGTACATGCCTCATTTGTGTAAATCAAATCCATAGTCCACCTCTTCTTATGCATTTTGCATAGTTTTCTGTTAGCTATTGAGATTATTTTATCATATTTTACTATGGTTTTCCACCTATTTTTGCCAAATATCTTGAAAAGATATGAAAAAAGTACTATAATCGCAATCGCGTGCAATGCACACAAAATCTATGGGAAAAGAGAGTTATAACAATGAATCAAAAGAAAAAAATTTTACGCGGTGAGGCAGCCCTTGTCCTTGCCGTAATCATTAACAGTCTTGGTGTCCTTCTCATGCTGCAGTCCGGCTCCGGAATCTCCGCGATTTCGAGTGTCCCTTATGCCTTTCAGCAGGTATTCCCAAAGCTGACACTTGGCACATGGACCTATCTGTTTCAGGGGCTTTTGATCTGCATTCTTATGATCATGCGGAAAAAATTTGTGGTACCATATTTGTTCAGTTTTGTTGTGGGATTTGCATTCAGTGAGATGCTGGATCTTTATGAAGCGGAGATCAATATACTGCCGACGGCAATGGGATTCAGAGTGCTTTATTTTGTGATCAGTTATCTTCTGATCTGTTTT
>OLSQ01001181.1_pt1 | contig 22460 bp, 42 predicted proteins | sample 1672561 | NCBI WGS metagenome assembly OLSQ01 (sample SAMEA3136699, study PRJEB25190) | human gut metagenome | biome: human gut; feature: human-associated habitat; material: faeces | place: Austria | collected 2013
TATTTAATAACTCTTCATATGTCTTAAAAAGACTTATAAACAATATATTTATTAAAATCAAGTTAAAGCGAGGTAATTAAATTGAAAAGAATTGAAAATTGGGACTCTATCGTTGAAAGCACATCTTTTAAGCGTCTAACGCCAAATGGTTATATTACCAAGATTCTCAAGGTAGAAGATCATCCTGAGAAGGAATATCTCAAGATTTATTTTGACATCGTAAAGGGTGATGATAAGGGTTATTTCAAGAAGCAGTATGATGGCGATACACGAAAGGAACGCAAGTGGCCCAATGCCGGTGCATTCATCCGTTCTTATAAGGATTCTGCGGCATCTATGTTCAAGGGCTTTATCAATGCTATTGAAAAGTCCAATAAGGGCTATCAGTGGAATTTTGACGAAAAGACGCTTGTTAATAAGGTCGTTGGTCTAATTATTGCAGATGAGCAGTATCAGAATCAGAAGGGACAGGTTCGTGTCCGTAACTATGTTGCAGCTGTTCGCTCTGTTGAAACCATTGAAAAGGGCGAATATGAAATTCCTGCGCTCAAGGAGCTAACTACCACCAAGGCTACAACCGCTCCTGCCAATGACCCAATCCCTGATTTTGGCGATGTGTTCAACACGACACCTACTGATACGCCTACTCCTGCTGAATCAGAAAATCTTTGGGATGATTCTGACGAGAATCCATTCAATCTATAAAAATATTAAAGGCGGGGCTTGACAATCCCGCCTTTTTATTATATAATAGCTGTGAGGTGATAAAAATGAATACAGATGTAATGTTCTCAAGCGCAACAGATAATTGGTCAACGCCGCAAGATTTTTTCGATAAGCTAAATGATGAATTTCATTTCACGCTAGATGTATGTGCCGATGAAAACAATCATAAGTGTGAGCATTATTATACCAAAGAAATTGATGGATTGAGCCGTCCTTGGATTGGGACAATATGGTGCAATCCTCCGTATGGACGTAAAATTGGTGAGTGGGTACGACGCGCTTATATTTCTTCTCATATTGGTTCTGCTACTGTAGTAATGCTATTACCAGCTCGAACCGATACACGCTGGTTCCATGATTATATTTACAATAAGTCAAATATAGAGATTCGTTTTATTAAAGGACGGCTCAAATTTGGTGGATGTAAAAATTCAGCCCCGTTTCCATCTATGGTTGTAATTTTTAAATCGAAGTAATGACAAAGTAGGTGATGATGCTTGAATAGATTTCTATGTGTAGCTCAATTACAAGAGTTGCGAATTGCCCTATATCAGACCCATATGAAAGCCAGATTCAGCGTCATCACCAATAATCAATGCCTTACTATGAGCCAAACATTGAGCCGCAAATGGAACGAAGCGCAAATCAAATCATGGCTGACAATGGCACAATATATTCATCCACGAATAGACAGCTATATATATGTAAAAAATAAACATTATTATACAATGAAAAAATCTGATATACCTACTAGGCTATTGGTATCAGGCAATATCAATGAATGGAAAAAATCATTGTATTATAATGTGCAATATTGCCGCATAGTTGAAGATAATGCGGCTGATAGCATGAATATAGAAATGGATGGGCAATGGCTGGATTCGAGCCGCTTCTTGAATATATGCGGCGATTCGCCTAGGGTGTTTAATATTAAACGTCCTGACGGCTGTGAGGGCTGTATATGTCGATTGCGGCTTGAATATGATGCAGGATATAGCATAAAGCAAAATCGAGTCATAACGCATCCTAGCGGTCTTAGGGTGGTTGATTACAAGAGAACAGATACGGCTATGAGCCAAGAAGAAATTGATAAGTGGATGTTAGAATATGAGATAATTTCCTCTTGACAAATCAATCAATATATGCTATACTTGGATTATCAAAGAGATGGAGGTAATGACAATGAAATGGGAAGCGTGGTATTATGACTATATCAATGGCAATAATAAAACGTATATTTACGTTGAAGCCGATTCTTTTGATGAGGCGATTGCTAAAGCTCGTCGTATTGACCTTAGAGTAAACGCGGCAAGAGTGGTAAGTGAATGAGCAAGCCACCTACAGTTAAATGCCGCCAATGCGGTAAATCAACGCCAAAACAAGATGCAATCGAATATAAGCCTAAGTTCTATTTCTGCTGTGAACAATGTAGGCAGGATTATATCAATGCTCATATCGTTAAGCCCAAAGCAGAATCAAAAGATGATAGGCGCAAATTGCTGGATTATATACGTCAAGTTGCCCCTGATGCCAATATGCGGCTTGTAGGTATCCAGCTTGCTCAGTTGATGAAAGATAATCCTGATATGACATATGGCGGCATTGCTTATACTATCAGATATATCCATAAAGAGCTTGGAAAGGATATATCTCAATCGCCTCTTGGCTTAGTCAAATATAAATATGATGAATGTAAAAAATATTATGCTTGGCTAAATCAGGTAAGACAGAATATACAGCAATGGCAAGCTGAAGATGGAGTTGAGACGATTGTGAAAAGAAATGATGAGGAGGATGTGTTTGGATGAAACATAAAATGATTGGATGTTCTGAAGAATGCCTAGAATTTGCCTGTTGCGATTTCTGCATCTATGTTCACCATGATTTTTTCTTTGATAAAGACGGTGATATTGTCCGTGGCGGACCAGTTGGATGTGGATTGCATGACGATGAGCGTCATCAAGATATCGCTGAAAGCTGTGGTCATTGTCCTGATTTCCATTGTTTTAGAGCACATGAAGATAATATGGTTGTAAAGGAGATTGATGATGATGACGTGGTATAGTATTGGCAAAAAAATAGTAAACCAGATGATTATGAATGGGTGCTTGTTTCATTTCTTACAGAAGACAGTAGACAAAGATGCTCTGGCACTTGTGTTGTAGCTGCACTTTGGGAAGATGATGAGGGATGTGCTATATGGTATGACGGTAATCGATTCTATAACATTCATACAACAGACCGTTGGGCATATATTGAGTTGCCGGAGGAATAAGAAATGGAATATGATTATAATGAGGCGCTAAGATGGGTATTCTCAAATATCATGTATGAAGATGAGCCAGAGGTGCTTGGTGCTATCGTAAATGCCATCAATAAGCAGTTGCCAAGCAAACCCTATTATCGTAAAGAAGAAGATGCAGAAGGCTGGGCTTGTCCTAATTGTGATATGGGTGTAGAGCATAACTATGGTAGAATTAAGGATACATATTGTCACAGTTGCGGACAATTGTTAGATTGGGAGGATGTATAATGTGTCTATATAAAGATGGTGCTAAATGCACCGCTCCTGATACAGATTGCCCGCATTGGCAAGGCACATTCTGTGAATTAGATGAATCGAGCAAGGAGGAATAATCATTGCTCTATGACCAAAATTCTGTTAGGTTACTATTAGGTTGTTTGCTAATCAAACCCTCTCTTGCTATTTCTGATAAGTACCCCCTAAGTCGTGATGATTTCACGGTTGATTTCCATCTCAGATTATGGCAGGGCTGTGTTGCTTTGGCTAAACGTGGAGCTGAGTCTATATCTGCACTAGACCTATATATGCTGTGCAAGAATAATAAGCAAGTAGAGGATATATTCAAGCTAAATCAGCTAGACGATTTTATTGATACAGTCAAGCAGCTTGCTAATGTGGGAAATTTTGAGGTATATTACAACAACACACGCCGCGCCACGTTACTCAGAAGCTATAAAAATGCTGGGTACAACATAGACAAATTTGAGCAAGATGATAAAGCAACCATAGAGGATATAGTACAATATTTTGACGCACAGCAGATAGCTATAAAGAAGCAATTCTATAAAGACAAAGATATAGACGAGCTAAAAGCTGGTGATGGATTTGAGGCGGTCAAAGAGGGCTTCAAGGCAGAGCCGCTATTCGGTGCAACGACCTTTAGTGAATATCTAAACACGGCAGCTAGAGGCTGGATTCTGGGGCAACTATCTATCTATTCAGTCGGCTCAGGTGTAGGTAAGTCAACTATCGGTTTGGCTAATCTTGTGCAAGTATGTTGTCCTAGAATCTATGATATAGACAAGGGGCAATATGTAGACAATCCATGTTATCAGCATAAGGCTGGTCTATATCTCCAGTTTGAGATGGCTGGTGATACTGAAATCACACCTAAGATTGTGGCTACGATTAGCGGTGTACCATGCTTTAGCATCCTAAATGGGCGATATGAAGAAGGTGAAGAAGAACGTGTAGATGAGGCTATTAAAATTTTGCACGAATCTAAGTTATATATCGTCACCATGCCCAATTATACTGTTGATTTGATTGAATACTATGTAAAGGATTATGTAGTCAATAAGCAAGTGGGCTTCCTATGTTATGATTATATCGTTGAATCCTCATCTGTATCGAGCGACTTAGCTAAAAAGAATGGCGTATCTACTCGTTCAGATCAGGTGCTATCTGGTATAGCAAGTAAGCTCAAGGATTTGGCCGTTGAATATAATATAGCCGTCTTGACATTTACTCAAGTCAATGCCAATGCTATGACGCAGGAAATTATGGATAGTGGTGTTGCGGCTGGTTCAAGAGCGATTCAGAACAAGGCTGATGTAGCTGGGGTAATCATGCCATTGCGCCGTAAAGAACAAGAGATAGCCGATATGATGATGGAGAAATATCCTGATAAAGTAAAGCCAAATCGCGTACTGCACTTATATAAAATGCGCTTCTCACATGTTGAACAGGGGATTAAGATATATTTTAATCTTGATTTGAATACAGGTCGAACAAAGGATTGTTTTGTAACGAGCAAGTTCGATTCGCCAATACAGTTAACTAAAACAAGGTTGGTGTATGCTAAATGAATAAACAATTTTGTGATATTTGTGGAAAAGAATTAGGTAAAAATTATCACAGCATCAAGTTAGCTCGTATTGTCAGATGTAAAATTCGTGGTGGATATGATAACAGCGTATTAAGCACGTTTGATACACTCGATTATGTCAATACGGATCTATGTTTCAAGTGCGAATATGCACTAGCTACAAATTTGCCTATTGTTGAAGAATGATGTTATATATGAACGAATTGTTAAAACAAAAGAATGATGAGGCTTGGCACGAATTTTATTTACGCAATCCTGATATTTTTGTTGAGCAATATTTCAATGTTAAGTTATTATGGTATCAAAAAATCTTGTTGAAAGGAATGATAAGAAATGCAAAACAGTGCAAATCGTGTAAATATGCTACAACTATGTGCCAAAGATATTGCCGCAAATGCAGATAAGCTATTAGTTGATGTGCCATATTCTCAAGACTGTGACGTTGTGATTGGGCTATATCATGATGATGTGCCATTTGTCAAGGTGGTGCAGAGATATATACCAGAGGAAATTGTTAGGTGGTATAATAAGGAGAATAACTGATGTTATGGATTCTTGTTGTTCTATGTTTGATTGTCGCGATTTTAGATATTGCTGTTGGTGGTATCCGTTATAAGAAATATCGCCAGTTCAGCTCACTGGTGTTTTGCTCTCTAGGTTGTGGATTACTTGCATTTACCTGTATGGTTGCAACCATGGTAGTATTTTTAACGTAATAAATGGAGAATAACTAAATGAATGATAAACAAATTAAAGCGTTAAATAAAGTTATTGAAGCCGCTGTTGAGCATGGAGGTGATCCGGGAGGAGCATATTGCTGTTATCCCGATGAATTAGCCGAAGCTATGAATAATCTTGTATCATCGCTTGGCAATGATTATTATTGGAAGTGGGATGATCCAAAATATAAGGAGATTCCATTAGTTTATAGAAAATGATTGACATCACATCTCTCAAATCTCAGTTAACCGATGACCGCATTATAGAGCTAATGGATGCTTTAGGCGTGCCATTGATGAAGGCTGATAGTAACAATCTGATATTCGGCTCAATTTGTCATTGGGGTGCTGATTGGGATAAGCACAAACCCAAATTATGGTATTATATAGAATCTGGCTCATTCCACTGTTGGAGCTGCGGCTTTTCAGGCGATGTTATATCTCTAGTTCAACACGTCAAGCATCTTGACTTTAATCAAGCTGTCTCATATATCTGCTCAGTCCTACATCTACAAGTAGGGCAAATAGAGCAAAATGAGCAGCTTGATAATTGGGCTGAATTGCGCCGATTTTTACCTAATGCTGAGCCAGAGCCAGATAAGCTCTTGACATATGACAAGTCTATATTATCTCTATTTGACCATTTATATCCGCAAGAATGGCTAGATTATGGCATTTCAGTGGATATACTTGATAAATTTGGCATAGGCTGGTATGCGCGTCAGGCGTGTATTTCCATACCTGTTGTGTTTAATGGACAGCTAGTAGGCGTAAGGGGGCGATATACAAGAGAACAGGATGTGGCCAAGGGCAAGTATAGACCAATATGTACGCTAGATGGGACAGTGCTAAAGCTGGCAACATCACAAGTCATGTATGGCTATGACCAAAATAAAGCCGCTATTGAAAAGTCGCGTCAAGTAGTGCTATTTGAATCAGAAAAAAGCGTACTCAAGTCACCCCAATATGGTATAGATAATGCTCTAGCCGTCTTTGGCTCTAACATCAGTAGACAGCATATACAGCTATTATTAGAGTTAGGCGTGAATGATGTCGTATTGTGTATGGATAGCGACTATAAGCAAGTAGGTGATGATGAATTTAAGTTCTTTGTTGTCAAGATGAAGAAATTAGCAGCTAAGCTAAAGCCATTCTTTAACTGTTCGATAGTATATAACAATCAAGGCTATGATATGTATAAATGCAATATGATGGATATGCCATATGAGCAAGCTATGAAATTATGGGAAAGTAGAGTGAAAGTATGAGAACACCATGTAAGTATGCACATGAAAGCCGTTATGACCGATATGTAGACGGTAAAATTCGTGAAGTAATAGTCAATGAGTGCTGGGCTACTAAAGAACCATTTGAATGTGACAGTAAATGTAAGGAGACGTGTAGTGTATATGAACCAGCCAATAAAGACAAGGCGTTAAAATGGCTCAATGCAGGATACTTTGATGAATGGTATGGTTGTACTTGTAAATGCGCGAGATGTGGGGCTGAAGTATGTGGATGTGATGCCCGTAATTATTGCCCTAATTGTGGTTACGAATACAAGGCATGGGATGGCAAAATTCTATAAATTTAATACTTGACAATCAACCTCCTTTATGATATAATCACTATATCAACAATAAGGAGGTTGATTTTATTATGAGTAAATTCAAAGTAGGAGATAAGGTGGCTTATGTAACCAAGCCAGATGAAGAAATTGGCGAGGTGAATTGTGTCGTAGAGGACAGATATGGTTGTCATATCTTTGTTGCGTTCAACAAAAAGAAAGTATATGAAATGCAACTAGCCGGTTATAACTATGATGAAGATAAACTAGTTAAAATTGACGAGTATGCCTTATCTGACGATGAAATCTACGATATGCTCAATCCGAAGATGAAAAATAGCAATGTGTGGAATCATGGATATAGAGTTGTTGCTTATGATGATGGATACCATCTAGTAAGAGAGGATAATGATGTTATCAATGCTATTGCTCTAGCATATCGCTCTGGTTTTCTTAGAGCTAAGAAAGGCAGACCGTTTAAGATTGGAGGAGAGAAAAATTAAGATTCATCCACTACTAGATTCCCTTAATGAAGTCACATTTTTAAGGGAATACTTAACCGCTTGTGGCATAGCTGATGTTGATTCATATCTAAATCCAGATAGCATTGAATACCAATCGCCTGATATGTATAAGAATATGGATATAGCTGTGTTGCTACTCAAGCAACATCTTATAAAAATGAGCAAAATCGCAGTTTTGTGTGATACGGACAGTGATGGATGGTGTTCATGTTTCATCATTTGTGATATGCTAAGAAGGTTAAGTGCTGCATATAAACCTTTCTTTCATACTGTTGCAAGAGAACATGGTATTAAAGTTGATTCATCTGATAAAGTAATAGATGACATTCTCAAATATAATCCATCTTTGCTTATCATTCCTGATGCAAGCGCAGATAGAGAATCATGTCAGACGCTACGAGAACATAACTGCGATGTGATTATTTTAGATCATCATTCATATGATTTTTCAAATAATCCATACGCCGTCATTGTGAATTGTTTACAGCAACCAGAAACAAACCAAGCTGCAAGTGGCGCATTGGTAGCAAGTAAATTTGCTAACGCCGTACTAGGCAATGATAAAGATATTTATGTAGACCTTGTGGCTATGTCGTTGATAAGTGATGTTATGGATTTGCGCTCATTAGAAAATAGGGCATATGTCAATCAGTGGCAAAAAGATTATGAACAATTTGTAAACAATAAAATTTCTTCTTGACATTATATTGATAATATGGTATAATGTAGTATGAGGGTAATAGCTGGGTTGCAAACTAGCTATTTTTGAGGATGGTTGCTTACATCATCCATCCTACCTCAAATAATAATCTTATGTAAGGAGATTTATAAAAATGAGAAAAGCAGAAGATTTGACAGGACAACGATTTGGTAAATTGGTAGTTATTAGACCGGATAAATCTATAAAGACTAAACGAGGCGCAAACGGAACAAGTTATTGTAAATGCGATTGTGGCAATTATAAAGTAATTAGGAATCATTCTCTTAAACATGGATTAACTAAATCATGTGGATGTGGCTGTGAAGCAAATCGAGCAAAAATTTTAAATAAATCAAACGGTAACGTCTATGACTTATCTGGTGAATATGGACTTGGTAAAGCATCCAATGCCGATATTTGGTTTAAATTCGACTTAGATGATTACGATAAAATAAAAGATTATTCTTGGTCGTTATCGCACAGATATATTGTGTGTCATCAATGGAAAGTAAAAGGATGTATATATCTTCACAAGTTGGTAATGAACGAAAAAGATTCAATGGTTGACCATATCAACGGCGATTCTCTCGACTGTAGGAAATCCAATCTTCGTAAAGCAACAAATCAACAAAATTCCATGAATCATGGTGAACCAATAAATAACACGAGTGGTGTATGTGGCGTATCATGGAAGAAAGATAAACAACGCTGGAAAGCATATATTACAGTAAATAGAAAACAGATACATCTTGGCTATTTCAAAGAAGATGAATTTGAATTAGCTGTAAAAGCAAGAAAAGAAGCAGAGTTAAAATATTTTGGGGAGTTTGCAAGACAAAATGAATGAATTTTTAACATATATGGTTGAAAAGTTGGGGAAGGGCAAACCGCCTTCCCCAACAAACATAGCATGGAATGTCGCGCCTAAGATTAACGCCGTTTTTCGCAATGGTACACAAGATGATTGCCACATCTTGCTTGATGGATTACTTGGTGATATAGACAAAGACGATTGCTTAAAGCTGGCTATTCGTTGTCATGGCAAACAGACTCGTGAAGTTAAGGCGTTGTTTGATACTGCCGTTGATAAGCTCAATATATATAAAAATTGTGTTGTAGCAATGATTGATAATAAGTATAAAGAATATACTGGTCTATTAGCCAATAAGTTAATGTCTAAATATAATAAAACCGCATTTGTGTTTAGAAAATTAGACCCATGCACATTATCAGGTAGCTATCGTTCACCAGTTGATATTATTGATTTGCTTAATGATAGCGGCTTAATCAAAGCACAAGGGCATGGTTGCGCCGCTGGTTGCTTTTTGAAGGTATCAAATGCCAAACGATTTGTTAAATGGTTCGATGAGCAACAGATTGATATGGCTGGTGTTATCGAGGTTGCGGCAAGTATTGAACCAAGCCAAATTACGCACGCAATATGTCAAATTTGCGTGGATAATGAAGGAATGTTCGGTCAGGGTTGTCCCAAGCCGTTATTTCATTGTACTTTAACATCTCCGCAGATTTATGTATATCGTAATCGCTCAACTACTGTCAAGCTGATTCAGGATGGCATTGAGTTTATCAAATTCTTTGTTAATAATGAAGAAGCAAGCCAATTTGAATCAGCTCAAGGTAAATCCATAGAGGTAGTAGTATCGCTTGGATTGAATGAATATAATGGACAAATTAAGCCTCAAGCTATTATTGAGCGATATGAGATTATTGATAAGACAGAAAATGAAATTGATTGGAGTGAATATTTTAATTGAGCAATTTAAGAAAATGGACTAAGGCGATTAGTATGGTTACATCTGTTATACTATATACACTGATTTTACGTGGTTATAGCAACAGATGGGTGTTGTTGGTAGTGGCTGTTATTGCTTGTATGGCAAATAGCCTAGATGGTTGGATTGGAGGGGATGAGTCTAATTGAGTAGAGCAGAAAGAAATCGTCGCAAACGGATTGAGCGTCCCCTAAAATATGCTCCTATCAAATGCCCAAATTGCGGCTTAATGGTAGATGAAAAATATGTAGTTGACATAAATTCTACTTGTCCTATTTGTGGCAATGAGCTATTTGCAGAATTAAAGAAAATGATTGAAAAATAATTAAAATAGGGTATTGACAACCTCCTGATTCTATGATATACTTGATTTATCAAAGAACAGGAGGTTGTTTTAATGCAAGACGTATTAACCTATGAAGCATGGCTCGATGCTGTATGTCATATCTGTAATAGCTTGTTGAAAGCAAATGTAAGCATAACAGGCAATAACGAATTTAAGGTGACAGCTACAAAATATCGTTGGATTACATTTGTTGATTGCATTGGATTTGAAGTAATGTACAATGAAGGCTTTGAGCCAGCATTTGGTGCAACTAAGCTGATGGAAATTATTATTGATAGATGGGAACAACTGCTGGTTGAGGAGGATAAATAATGCAATATATGAGTGGCAAAAGCCGCATTTCTAAACAAATTGCAGAGGTATTAAATTCAGCTATCAACAAAGATACACCGTTTGTCAGCCTGTTTTGCGGCTCATGTGCTATTGAATCAAAAGTACAAGCAGATGTTAAAATTCTTAATGACAAGCATCCATATCTCATTGCTATGTGGCAAGCACTACAAAATGGCTGGACACCGCCTGATGTTGTGACCAAAGAAGAATATTATCGTGTTAAAGCTAATATGGACGAAAATCCTGCATTGACTGGATGTGTTGGATTTGGTTGCTCATTCGGCGGAAAATGGTTTGGAGGTCTAGCAAGCAATAAAAAAGGCGATAATTATTGTGCAAGAGCAGAGCGTAGTTTGCTCAAAGATTTGCGCGGAGTACAATCTGCTACATTCACTTGCCTTGACTATCATGACGTAGAAATCCCGGATGGTGCGGTTGTATATTGTGACCCACCCTATGCCAATACGACGGGATATACAGTTGGACAATTTGATACGAATGAATTTTGGTATTATATGCGTCAGCTGTCTAAGCGATGTGATGTATATATCAGTGAGGAATCTGCGCCTGATGATTTTGAATGTGTATGGTCACAAGAATTAACGAGAACGCTTGACTTCAATAAATCCAATCAACCAAAGAAAGTAGAAAAATTGTTCAAATATAAGGGATAATATGCAAACAGTAAAATTAACCCCAATGCGCATGATATTCAATAACCCTGAATCCAATTTCTCAATTATATCATGCAGCACTAAGGATGAAACAATAGAAATCAACCCTCAATATGGCACAATCAGTCTAAAAGGAACTGGCATTGCTGATCTAAAGATGGGGCAATCCATTGATTGTATCATAGAGCCATGTGTGAACGATAAATATAAGTATAGCTATAAATTCATTGGCTTTGCTGGATTTGTGGCTAAAGATGGCAAATTCAATTTGACTGAAAAAGCCGAGCTACAGACATTGCGTAGTTTAATGACTAATGGGCAAGCTGAATCATGTCATGCCGCATATCCTCATTTTGTCAGTATGGTGCTGAATGGTGAAGCCGACAAGCTAGACTACAAAAAAATTCGTGGCGTAGGCAAGGTGTTATTGCCAAGATATATTGACAAAATCAAGACAATTAACAAACGTGTTGAATTTATGGGTGAAACATATGCTTGGGGTATTGAGCATGACGAGGATATAAATAAAATCGCCACGACATATAAAAATGTATATGGATTTAGCAAGGATATAAATACCAATCCATATTCTGTTATGATTAACTTGCTTGAGTGGTCGTTTGATAGGGCTGATAGGGCAATAATCAATAAAACGGCAAAATGGCTAGATAGCTATGAGCGATATGAGGCGGCTACTATCTATGCTCTAAAGTATAACGAGCTAGACGGCAATACAAGGATGCAAGCCAAGATGTTATTTGATATGGTCAAGCGCAAAGCCCCTCAATATGTCCATCATCTCCTCGATGTTGTGACGAAATCGGCACAAGTACACTATGACGCGCTTAATCAAAACACGGCTCTACAAGCAACCTATAGTGCTGAACAGTATATTGCTGATGTCATCAAGAAAAAAATAGCCAATCCACATTATTATCCTATGGATTGGCAGAAGTTTACAAGTGTAGACGGATTAGAATTAACAGATGAACAGACGCAAATTCTTGAGATGGCTTGTAAGCAGGACATTATGATGCTGACTGGCTCGGCCGGAACCGGCAAGAGCCAAACAACCAAGGCAATCATTGAGATGCTAGAAGCCAATGATTATACTTATACCCTATTATCCCCAACTGGAATAGCCAGCAAACGCTTAAGAGAAGCAACAAGGCGTGAAGCCAGTACCATTCATATGTTTTTAGCTTGTGGTGATAATCTAGGCGATTATGTGCTAATTGATGAGATTGGCATGGTTAGCGTCCATTTGCTATCAATGCTATTTGATAAGGTAACAGATACTACTAAAATCATCTTCATAGCCGACCCATCTCAGCTTGCATCTATTGCTTGCGGCAACATTGTTGAGGATATGCTTGATAGCGGCATCGTGCCTGTATGCAACTTGACTAAGGTGTTCAGATATAACACGTCTGGCATTATTACTATAGCTACTGATGTACGAAATGGAGTAAATGAGCATCTGACGGATACTTTCACAGATTATAAGTTCATTGAAACTGATACATTAGTAATCAAGCAAATTGAGCAAGAATATGCGCGGCTCTTAGCAGATGGATACAGTAAGGATGATGTGCTGATTCTATCTCCATTCAATAAGGGTGATGTTGGCTCATTGGCTATCAATGCGGCGATTCAAGCCAAATTCAATCCAAATGAATTAAGCAAGGTTGGGCATACTGTCAATGATGTACCTATATATTTCAAAGTTGGCGATAAGGTAATCAATAAAAAGAATGAATATGCTATGCCGCTTGTTGATGATGATACGGCTTTTGTAGCAAATGGCGATATTGGCACTGTAATGGAAATTATACCTAATGAAAAAGAGCCATATATGATCGTGCGATATGATTGCGGTGATTGTATAGTAGATAAGGCGCATATCAAGAATACGCTATTAGCGTATGCAATTTCTATTCATAGTTGCCAAGGTAGCCAAGCAAAGGCTGTGATTGTAGTAATTGATAGAAGCCATGTAAGGATGCTAAGCCGCAACCTGTGCTATACGGCGGTATCACGCGCACAAGAGCGGCTAATATTGATTGGAGATGAAGCGGCTATTCAAGAGGGATTGAAAGTGCAAGAGGAGAAAATCCGCGACACTGAATTAAAGGAGATGCTAATTAGATGAGTAAAGAATCAAAATCTAATGGACTTGGAATATTAGCAGTATTGCAGGTCGTATTCTTTGTTCTAAAATTGACAGGATTGATTGATTGGTCATGGTGGCTGGTACTTGTACCACTATGGACAGATATTGGTTTTGGCCTGTTATATATAATCATTGCATTGATTATATATAAGTCATAAATAAAAAAGGAAGTGTTGATTAAATGAATTATGAATTTCATGTAGGGGATTATGTCGAGGATGTTCGTGGACATACAGGCTATATCAAGGATGTCTCAGAGAAATCTAATACGTTTACCATTGTTTGGAGAAATTATTGTGGTACAGATTATATCCAAATGAGATGGTTTGACCACTATGCTCCAAATAGACGAAAATGGGAAGATGATTTTGCTCGTATCGGTGCATATGATTTCACTAAGAAAGAAAAGAAGAAGATTGAAAATCTGGTAAAACCACAATGGAGTATGCCAGTTGAAGATTTAATTGATAAAATCAATGAGCTTGTTGATGCTGTGAATAAATTGATGGATAAGGAGGATAAGAAATGATCAAAACAACTTGTGATATTTGCGGCAATCTGATTACAGACAATAGAGAAAATTGGTTAGTGTCGATTCAATCTCATGTTGGGGAGAAGGCGTTAAAATATTATCAAGAAAACTACGAAACAACTGTTGGAGACGTATGCTCAGATTGTGCCAATTCTATTTATCATTATATCAAAGGCTTAAAAAAGCCTATTGACAAATCAACTGAATCGTGATAATATATATGACAAGGAGGTAATGTAATTGACAAAGCTACAGCTAATTCTAGCTTTGACAAAAATGCGCACAATGGCTGAAGGTACGTCACAAGTTCGCATCCACATTGGCAACCTACTATATGATATTGACCACATTGGCACAGTAATTGATATGGACACCAATAAGCCAAATATTGTTATTCATGTTAAGGAGAATTAAAAGGAGGACGATTTATTGTTTGTAAATGAGGTATATGAATCTATCTGGAAAGATAGATACCAAAAGGACGGTGAGTCATATGATAACCAGCTATGGCGTGTAGCTGATTTTGTAGCATCCGCAGAAGGGGATTGGAACGCGCCTAAATGGGCAGAGAAATTCTTCAGTATTATGAAAGAAGGCTATTTCTTCCCTGCCGGACGCACAATGAGCAATGCTGGCATTGGTGAAAAGCTAACTCTTAACAACTGCTTTGTAGCACCTATTGTTGGCAACAGCATGGAGCAGATTTTTAATGCGGTTAAGCTAGGTGCTATGACACATAAGGCTGGTGGCGGCATTGGATACGCTTTTAGCAATCTAGCACCCAATGGTTATAGAACCCGTAATGACGCGATTGCATCTGGTCCAGTTAGCTTCATGGATGTGTTTAATGCTCAGACGGCTACTGTGCAGCAAGGCTCAAGGCGCGGTGCAAATATGGGTATGCTCAGTGTGTATCATCCTGACATTCTTGAATTTATTCATGCGAAGTCAGCGACAGAAGGACGGCTCAATCATTTCAACCTATCTGTTGTTGTAGATGATGCTTTTATGCAGCTTGTCATTGATAATGGTCAAGTTCAGCTACACTGGCCTATCTATGACGAGAAGGGTAATAAGCTACCGCCAGATAAGTGGGATAAGCAATTTACTAAGCTAGTACCAGCTCGTGATATTTGGAATGAAATTATGCAGATGGCATATGATAATGGCGAACCGGGCGTATTCTATGAAGATAATGCTAATAACCGAAATCCTGCATGGTATGTAGAAAGAATTGTTTGTAGCAATCCATGCGCTGAATATCTAGCAGGGACAATCAATGCAACAGACCCATCGCAGTATGGCGGCGCGTGCAATCTCGGCTCATTATTCCTACACAATTTTGTAAAGAATCCATTTACCAAGCAAGCTCATCTTGATACTGATGCTCTAAGAAATACAATTTCTGTTGCCGTCCGTATGCTTGATGATATTATTGATGTAAATAAATTCCCTGACAAGATTTATGAAAATTATCAGAAGGGTATGCGCACTATTGGTATTGGTATCACTGGTTTAGCAGATATGCTTGCTATGCTAGGCATGAAGTATGATAGTCAAGAAGCAAGAGATTACGTTGAATCTCTAATGCAAATGATTACCAATGCTGAATATTATGCGTCCGTTCAACTTGCTAAAGAAAAGGGCTGTTTCCCTCTATGTGAACCAGACAAACACGTAAATAGCAACTATGTCAAATCTGTGTTAGAACATGATGTAATTGCCGAGATGTCTGAATATGGTATTCGCAATGCCAAGATTCAGGCGGTTGCACCATGCGGTACAATCTCTATGGTATTTGGCAACAACTGCTCTAGTGGTATCGAGCCAATCTTCTCATTGAGCTATGACCGTAAGGTAAAAATTGGCGGTCAGGATGATAAGGACGTAAAAATCGTCAAGATGATGGATTATGCTTATTATCTTTATCACAAGCTAAAGGATCAAGGTAAGCAACTTGATTTTGACGAGTATGATATTTTCCCAACTGCGCTTAATATGTCTGTTGATGACCATGTAGCTATGCTTGCTATTATTAGCAAATATACCGACATGAGCGTCAGTAAGACAATCAATGTACCTACTGAAGCATCATTTGATGAAGTCAAGGATATTTACATTCAGTGCTGGAAGAAGGGCATTAAGGGTTGCACTATTTTTAGACCAAATGCAATCCGTCAGGGTATTTTGCTTACTGACAATAAGAAAGATACTGAATCTAAGCCAGAATCTACATCTCTTACTCTGCCTCGCGGCTCAATCATCGAGCCAAGTAACGACCTGATTGGCAAAAAGCGCAAAATCCAGACAGGATGCGGCTCACTTCATGTTCTAGCATTCTTTGACCCTATTGACGGAAATCTACAAGAGGTATATTTCAACAAAGGCTCAACTGGCGGATGTGCCAATTTCATGACAGGTCTAAGCCGAATGGTCAGTCTACTATGCCGTGCTGGTGTAGATATTATGACTATTAAAGACCAGCTTGATTCGACTGGTGTATGCCCATCCTATGCTACTAGAAAGGCAACTCACCATGATACTAGCAAGGGGTCTTGTTGCCCTATGGCTATTGGCAATGCTCTAGTAGAGATGTACAATGAGATGCAATCAGAGTTAGATGATAAAGAGGACGATATTCCTATCACATCAAGAAAGCTAAATAAGGCATCTAAAACAGTTACTGAGAATTTTGATAAGGCAACAGAGGCATTCAATAAAGTTGTCGATAAGCTTGCTCAACTGGCAAAGGATAGCGGCAATGTTTACAACGCGCCAACTGAGGTATGTCCTGAATGCGGCGAACCCGTAATGTTTGAAGGTGGTTGCAAAATTTGTAAGTCGTGTGGTTGGACAAAATGTGAATAAGGAGTAAATTAAAATGACAGAAAATCGTATCAATTTTTATCTAGGCAGACTAGGTAATGAAGACTGGATTTGCTCATGCGATGAACTAGACCTAATGGGCGAACCAAATAAGGGCGATTTGGTGTATCTACCGATCAATGCTGACGATGATGAACAGGAAATGTATGTGGTGCTACAGAAATATGTTGCGCCAAATGAAATTAGCTATTTCTGCAAGCCATATAATTGGGAGGATTGAACGAATGGAATTTCTACTAAGATATTTTATTGATGGCAATGTGGATTGTAAAGGACGTGTATGGACATATACTCATGCCGCGCAGATGATTATTCCTAGGATTGGTGAACGCGTATGGGTCGATGATAACACCTGTGTAGAGGTTGATATGGTAACATATTCGCCTAATTACTATGATGAGGATAACCTATATCTAGTAGATGTAGAATGTCATGATATTACAGAGGATGTCCTAGCTGAATATGAGGAGGACTGCTAATTGCCTAATGTATCTAATGTTCGCGTATATGCACTAAATGATTCCATTAGAGCAGCTAAGTATCCAAAGGCGGTTGAGCTTGACGGCTTGACCGCAGAGCTCACCAAGGGTATTTTGGCTTGCTTGAATTGTCCAACAGGTGAGGGACATGATAATGCTCTAAATGGTATTATTGTCCAATTTGACCTTACATTCAGCCAGAAGGCATGGGTAGAATTGCAAAGATACCACTTCGTTGATTTCGTCTCATCTTGCTCTACAATGCATAAACTACAGAATATGAATCCCAGATTGCAATGCAATCGCTATGTTGACCCTAGAGCTATTGATATTCTACAAGAAAAGATAAATGAATATAACAGGTTACTCAAAGCAAAGAAAGAACAAGGGCTTGCCGTTGCAGATGAAGAATTGAAGTGGGCGCGACTTGAGATGCTATATAATATCCCTAGCGGTTTTGAGCTTACAGCTGCAATGACTACCAATTATAGACAGCTCAAAACAATCTATCAACAGCGTCGCAATCACGCTCTTACTGATTGGCAGGTGTTCTGTGATTTTTGCGAGACACTACCACGCTTCCTAGAATTAACACAGAGAGGATATGAACCAAATGAGTAAAATTTTTATCTCTCAGCCGATGAACGGCAAGACAACTGAAGAAATTGAGAATGAACGCAATGATATCATTGACAGACTAGCAACACAGTTTGCCAGAGAAAACGAGTGTATTGAAGTTATTTATTCATTCTTCAAAAACACGCCGCATGACGCTAAGCCTCTATGGTATCTAGGTGAGTCAATTAAGCTAATGAGTGAAGCTGATATTGTATTCTTCTGTGATGGTTGGCAGACAGCTAGAGGATGTCAGATTGAACATGATTGCGCCCTTGAATATGGCATTGATACGATGTATGAGGAGGACTTAATTGATTGAAGATTAAAGCAAAGCGACTATCAGATACCGCCAAGTTACCTACTTATGGTAGTGAAAAAGCGGCATGCTGTGATTTATATTGCGATCTAAGAGTAGACAAATGCATTGACCTAAATCCTGCACATGTCGATTTCAGGCATATGGAATATAGCGGCGATTGTTTTGATAGAGTTAATATTGCTCCTCATGAGACAATCAAGATTCCTACAGGATGGGCATTCCAGCCACCTGAAGGATATGCGGGATTCATCTATGCACGGTCTGGGCTTGCGACTAAGAACGGTTTAAGACCGGCGAATTGTTTGGGAGTCTGCGATTGTGATTACGTGGGAGAATATATTGTCGCTGTCCATAACGACACAGACAAATATCAAGTCATCAACAATGGTGACCGCATTGCTCAGCTTGAATTTAGACAATATGAACAAGCTGAATTTGAGCTTGTAGATGAACTAGATAAGACAGAGCGCGGGGACGGCGCATTCGGGTCTACTGGTGTATGATTCTACCACGACTATATATCAATGGTAGTAGATACCGTGTAGAGCTGTATTATCCAGAAGAACCAGATAAGCCAATCGCTATCATGTCCGGTTCAGCTAAATCATCATGTGATTTATTTGCTAATATGCTATATATGGCATTAGAGAATTACGATGATGGATATGATATTGGATATAATGACGCTATAGAGGATGTGGAAGGAGGTGAATTTGATGTGGAAGTTTAGACCAATAGGAAAATACTATGAACTATTAGTCGATGGTGATAGCGTTTATCTATGCCGCAAACAAGATACTATCATTCAAGCCGTGATTGAAGAATTATGCAATAGACACAATACTGAGATGGCTAAATATGAGAATCTGGACGTTGAAATTGTCAGCTGTGATGAGGCATATTTGAATGGGCTTGAAGATGGTAAGGAAGAAGCTGCTCAAGAACGATATGACGCTGGCTATGACGAAGGATATCAAATTGGCAAAACAGATGGATATGACTTAGGCTATAGACGAGGATTAGCTGATGCCATTGCTTGTGAAGATAAATTGACATAGTAAAAAAATGGGGAACATGGTAGACATAATAATCTATCCAATGTTCCCCATAAATTTATATTAAGCAGATGCTTGCATTACAATCTTTAACGTCTGGTCGCCTGTATTCTTGACTTGTTTAGCTTCAGTAGTATATCCTGTCTTAGTAGCTGTAACAGTATATGTATCGCCAATACCGCTTAGTAGGAACTGCTTAGCGTTGCCACTCACTGGGTCAACCGTCTCACCATCGACATCGGTCACAGTGATAATAGCATCCTTTGGCGTTACATCAACAGTAAGTAGAAAGCCCTCTTGTAGTGTAACTGCACCCTTTACAATCTTGAAAAAGCGTCCATCAAGACCAACACCACAATTACCACGACCCATAACAGGCGCACCAATTTCTTCGCCTTCTGAACCATGTAGAGTGATATAACCAGCGCCGCCAACTTTAACCACGGTAAATAATGCTCCATCCCAGAGCTGACCGCAAGTAGATACTGCTTTACTTCTGTCAACGCTTGTTGCCCCAACATCACAAATCACCCCGTTAATAATCTTGAGTGTATTCTTATCTAGCTTAATGCCTCCGCACCAATTAGCCATATTTCATTCCCCTCTCTATAATTGTGCTTTAGCTACCCATGCTAATGCACCATTTACAATGCCTAGCACCTTGTCATTGTCATCAGCTGTAAATGCTGGTAGAATAGCGTCAACATATGCTTTATCAACTGCATCATTATCCTCAGTTGGTTCAGCTGTTAGCTTGAGCTTGCCTACCATAGTGCCGCCCGATTTGAGCAATGCACTAGCTTGGATTGCGCCTGTTTTACCATCTACATATTCTTTAGTAGTAGCATGATTTGTTGATGTTGGCGCACCTACGCTGACAGGTACATAAGTAGCCTGCGTATCAGCCTTAACGAATGCCGCTGTGCCATCATTTGAGCCTGTTAACCTAGGCGCATTTGTACCAGTTGGCTCAATGGTCGAGCCAATATATAATGGTGCTGGACCGTCTGTACTGATTCTATGTGCATTAACAATACCATGCTCATTCATGTTCAGGTCACTGTCAATCTTACCATCATCGCCTAGTAGGCTATGCTCATCTACATATGCCTTGGTTGCGGCATCTTGGTCTGCAACTGGGTCAAGCAGGTCAGTGATTTTATGATTGTTTAGACTGACCTCTGATTCAATAGCCATGCCACTATCTGTATTGCTAATAGACTTAACGCCCATGATGTTATTGCCATTCATGTATAGGTTGCCGCTCATTGGCACTGTGCCATCTGACTTAAAATCGCCGGATGCACCGCCATCGCCGCCTACACCTTTTACATTGAGCACTGGTCTGCCTTGTTCATCTTTAGTATAATTAAATTGGTCTGAATTTAATAGATAGCCACCATCTGCGGCTCTAATTGTTGCCATATATTATCACATCCTATCAACTATATTCGTCTGGATCTTCATTCTTTTTAGCAAAGATGCGCTTAAATGCTAGAGAAATCAGCTCAAAGCTAAAAGCACCAGCTGCATATATCAGGACATCGCTAAGGTCGCATCCAATCGTCTCGCCCCAACGTATAACAGCATATGTCTTTAGGCAAGCTGCCCATATCATTACTAAAGTTAAGAGCCGGAGACAGTATATTACTATCGTCCGGCTCATTTCTCCTTTAGCCCATCTTCGCTTATTTCTAAGTTTAAGCATGGGTTATCATCCCTTATTAGCTAATTTCTCCATCAAGTCTTTATTGTATTTATATGTATCTAGCCAATCTACTGTAGCATCAGTAAATCCAAAGCGGCTCTTTACTTTTGCTTTATTCGCCTCATGCTTTTCGTCAATCTTCTCAGCTTTAGACCCATCGTTAAGCACCATTACAGTATGTCTAGATTCATTGACTAGCACGTCGCCACGCTTGAGATAATCACTAGATGTTAGATATTTCTTGTCTGTAATCATCTCAAATTTGCCCGTCTTAGCCCATTGCTGTTTCATCTGGAATGTAGCAGGAGCATTGCCCTGTGCATATGCTACATCCATATTAACACCAGCCGCCTCAGCACATACCGCCATAAATGCGCTACAGTCTGTTTCACATGGCGTCTTGATTGCAGCTAGATTCCAAGCAACTTTCTTTGCTTCGGCTCTAAGCGTGTTTCTTTGCCATTGGTCATAGCCAATATTTTTATTAGCTACACCGGCTTCACATGCTTTAGCCATCTTTTCAGCCGTCTTTGGGTCTTTGGCTCGAATCAACAAGGTCCATCCGCCATTATACCAGTTAGACCGATTCAACTCACGTCCTGATTGATTGCCAGCTTTACCATTCTTAATGCCGCCATTTTCATCAATGCTGGCTTGACCGATATATACAGCCATTATTTATTCTCCTCTTGCTTAGTGCCATATAGCTCATTATGGAGCAGTAAGACACTAGATTCAATCATGTTCTCAATAGTAGCCGAATCAAACTTGATACCGTGCTCAGACAGATAGTTGACAACATATGCCTTTTTCTCTTGTGCTTGTTCGGTTTTGAACAGTTGTTCTGCGGCTCTGACTGCAATATCTACATATTGCTGTGTCTGAGCGATCTTGGTTTCACCATATTTCTGCTTAAGATATGGTACAAGAACACCAGTAAGAATAGCCACGATAAGACTAAGAACGCTAACGATAATCTGAGTATAATCCATTTTATATTCCTCCTATATTCCTATTATTCAGTAATTTCTTTCCATCCGGCAGGATATGCAGATGGGCTATATACATTAGCATCAATCAAGCTTTCATATACCTTGCCTTCAAATTTGACCTTGTCGCCCTTCTTATACGCATCATGTGCGCCTGTTGGCTGTACAAAATCAGGGATTGTTTCA
>OLSQ01001187.1_pt1 | contig 22417 bp, 9 predicted proteins | sample 1672561 | NCBI WGS metagenome assembly OLSQ01 (sample SAMEA3136699, study PRJEB25190) | human gut metagenome | biome: human gut; feature: human-associated habitat; material: faeces | place: Austria | collected 2013
GGTGTGGAGCGGGGGAAAATCCGGAGATAACTTCAAAGGATTACCTATCGCTATCTGGGGCTAAATCACAGGGAATCAAGCAGCTTATGGCTGGTGGCGGTGTGGCACTGATCGGAACACAGTTAGTACCGCTGTTATCCGGATTGTTTGGTTAAGTGTAAAAAGAGAGGAGATAACTCATGGATCGTATATTTGAGGCGATTGAAACATGGATGAGGGATCTTCTGACAGGCATGGTAAGTTCCAACCTGACAACAATGTATACCGATGTCAATGAAAAGACAGGTGAGATTGCTGCTCAGGTTGGGCAGACACCACAGGGCTGGAATGGAAACATTTTCGGCATGATACAGAATCTTTCCGATTCGGTAATTGTTCCGATTGCCGGTATGATTATCACTTTTGTACTTTGTTATGAATTGATTTCCATGCTGACAGAAAAAAATAACATGCATGATCTGGACACATGGATGTTCTTTAAATATTTTTTCAAGATGTGGGTGGCAGTCTGGATTGTCAGCCACACGTTCACAATTACTATGGCGGTATTTGATGTCGGACAGACGGTGGTAAGCCGGGCGGCAGGTGTCATCAGTTCTGATACAGCGATCAATATAGATACGATGATCAGTACGATGGAAACAGCTATGGAATCTATGGAAATCGGTGAACTTGTCATACTGGCACTGGAAACGATGCTGGTAAGCCTGTGTATGAAGATTATATCTGTATTGATCACAGTTATTTTGTATGGACGAATGATTGAGATTTATCTGTATTCCTCGGTCGGTGCAATACCATTTGCAACGATGTCAAACAGGGAATGGGGACAGATTGGAAACAACTATCTGCGGGGATTATTTGCACTGGCATTTCAGGGATTTTTCATGATGGTTTGTGTGGGAATCTATGCAGTCCTTGTGGCAAATATCCAGATGTCAGATAACGTACATTCCGCATTGTTTGGTGTGATGGCATATACAGTGATTCTGTGTTTCAGTTTGATGAAAACAGGTAATTTTGCAAAAAGTGTGTTTAATGCCCATTAGCAGGAAGGGGGAAAATGATGGCTTTTGTATCTGTACCGAAAGATCTGACAAAAGTAAAAAACAAGATTATTTTAAATCTTACCAAAAGACAGCTTATCTGTTTTGGACTTGCAGCAGCAGTGGGGGTACCATTTTATTTTTTAACCAGAGGAGTGATCGGTTCCAGTAATGCTGCAACCGGAATGTGTCTTCTGATGCTTCCGGCATTTGTATTTGCCATGTATGAGAAGGATGGGCTTCCGTTAGAAAAAGTTCTGAAGAATATAATTGTGGTCCGGTTTATCCGGCCATCTGTAAGGAAGTATCAGGTGGAAAATATGTATGAGAAAAAACAGAGGATAGTCAGAAAGAAAGGAGGCAGGGAACGTGTTAAAAAGAAAAAATAAGAAAGCGTTGCCAGAACAGTTGGAGGACAGCTTATATCCGGATGATTACTGGCTGGATAAGGAAGATGGGCAGGAAGTTTCAGAACCACTGCCAGATGGAGAAAATCCAGTAAGCGGAAAGTTACGCAAAGAACCGATGGTAACTGGTTATGAAGCACTGGAAAGACAAAGAGGTGTCCGCAGACCCAAAAGGAAGATAACCAGAAGGGAAAAGAAAGCATTAAAACAGGCACAGAAATATGAAGCAAAGCTGCGTAAAGAACAGGAAAGGGCAGATAAGAAAAGTGAAAAAAGAGAAGCAAAACTTGCTGAAAAAGCAGAAAAAGAAGCCATGCGTCAGGCAAAAAAAGACGCAAAAAAGAGAAAAAGTAAACCGGCTTCCACATCCGGGCAAAAAGCGGCAGGAAACAGGAAACCTGTAAAGACAGGGACAAATAAAACAGCAGTGAAAGCAGATACAGCAAAGGAAAAACAGATTTCAGCACAGCAGTCTATTCCATATCATGAGATGGCAAAGGATGGGATTTGCCGGGTGCAGGATAAGTTTTATTCAAAAACGATCCGGTTTTATGACATCAACTATCAGTTGGCACAGAATGAGGATAAGAACGCAATCTTTGAAAACTGGTGTGATTTTTTAAATTACTTTGACAGCACTATTCATTTTCAGTTGTCTTTTATCAATCAGCACAGTAACATGGCGGAATTTGAAAAAGTTATCCTTATCAAGCCACAGGATGATGAATTTGATGAACTGCGCATGGAATTTGCACAGATGTTAAAGAATCAGCTTTCCAAAGGAAATAATGGATTGCTCCGTACCAAATATATTACATTTGGCATTGAAGCGGACAGCATCCGGGAAGCAAAACCGAAGCTGGAGAGGATTGAATCGGATATTCTCAATAACTTTAAGATTCTTGGAGTTTCGGCTTATCCACTGAATGGAGAAGAAAGACTTCAGATCATGTATGAAACCTTTAATCAGGACAGTAAGGTTCCGTTCCATTTTTCTTATGATGATGTGCTTCGGACAGGACTGAGTACCAAAGATTATGTTGCTCCGACCAGTTTTGTATTTAAAAATGGCAGGGATTTTCAGATGGGCGGTACGATAGGTGCTGTCTCTTATTTGCAGATTCTTGCACCGGAGCTTACTGACAAGATGCTTGCGGAATTTCTGGAAATGGACTGTAACCTGATGGTTAATCTCCATATACAGTCTATCGACCAGATGAAAGCAATCAAGCTGGTAAAGAGTAAGGTAACAGATATTAACAGAATGAAAATTGAGGAGCAGAAAAAAGCGGTACGTTCCGGATATGACATGGATATTATCCCATCAGACTTAAATACATACGGTGGGGAAGCAAAAAGGCTTCTGGAAGATTTACAGTCCAGAAATGAGAGAATGTTCCTTGTGACGGTATTGTTTTTAAATACTGCACAGACGAAGCAGGAACTTGAAAATGTGGTATTTCAGACTGCGGGAATTGCACAGAAATATAATTGTGCGTTGAAACGTCTGGACTATCAGCAGGAGCCGGGACTGATGAGCTGTCTGCCTCTTGGGATGAATCTGGTTCCGATCAAAAGGGCACTGACTACAACATCCACAGCAATTTTTGTTCCGTTTACCACACAGGAATTATTTATGGGAGGGGAATCTATTTATTATGGATTAAATGCTCTTTCTAATAATCTGATCATGGCAGACAGAAAGAAGTTAAAGAATCCGAACGGTCTGATACTTGGTACGCCGGGTTCTGGTAAATCCTTTGCTGCAAAACGTGAAATTGCCAATGCTTTTATTGTGACAAGGGATGATATTATCGTCTGCGATCCAGAAGGGGAATATTACCCACTTGTCCGGGCATTTCATGGACAGGTTATCAGGATTTCGCCAACCAGCCATGATTATATTAATCCGATGGACATTAACCTTGATTATGCAGATGATGATGACCCGTTATCTCTAAAGTCAGATTTTATCCTGTCTTTATGCGAGTTGATCGTGGGAGGTAAAAATGGTCTGGAACCAGTGGAAATGACTATCATTGACCGATGTGTACGGCTGGTCTATCAGGATTATCTTTCTGATCCAGTGCCAGAGAATATGCCAATACTGGAAGATTTATATAATCTTCTCCGAGAACAGAAAGAGCAGGAAGCACAGCGGCTTGCCACTTCCCTTGAAATTTATGTTAATGGTTCTCTGAAAGTATTTAATCACAGAACAAACGTGGAACTGAATAACCGTATGGTCTGCTTTGACATTAAAGACCTTGGAAAACAGTTGAAAAAACTGGGGATGCTCATTGTACAGGATCAGGTCTGGAATAGAGTAACGATCAATCGCTCTGCAAATAGGAGTACCCGATATTATATTGATGAGTTTCATTTGCTGCTGAAAGAAGAACAGACAGCAGCATACAGTGTGGAAATTTGGAAGCGATTCCGTAAGTGGGGTGGTATCCCGACAGGTATTACACAGAATGTCAAAGATTTGCTTGCATCAAGGGAAATTGAAAATATATTTGAAAACTCAGACTTTATCCTGATGCTGAATCAGGCTTCCGGTGACAGACAGATTCTTGCGAAACAGTTAAATATTTCACCGCATCAGCTTTCCTATGTTACCAACAGCGGAGAAGGTGAGGGACTTGTTTTTTATGGAAGTACGATTATTCCATTCAAGGATAAGTTCGATAATTCACTGATGCTGTATGCACTCATGACTTCCAAACCAGATGAAGTAGAAAAGCGGAAGCGTCTTGGAATTGGGGAAAGAGATGAAGAGTAGTTGTAAAAAAGATAGAACAAAACAGAGAAAACGGAGGATTACAGAATGGAAAATAATTGTATGGCAAATCCATGTGAAGGATGCACAGAAGAGGCTTGTGTAGAAATGATGAAAAAACTGCAGGCTGATGAAAAGGTTAAGCAGCTTTTAGAGGCAGGAAAGGACAGCAACGGCGAAGAAGTATTTGGTGAAATGTTGGATGATATGCTTTTCCTGTCAGAAATGATTGACTTACAGCAGGTGCTTTTTTATCTGAGAGAAAAGGAAGGACTGAGTGAAAGGATGCTGGATATGCTTTTGACTTCGATTCTTTCTAATGTAGACGAAATCTCACATAAATGGGAAGTATACAAGGATAAAGCGAATTAAAGGGAAACTGCAGCAAAGGGGATGGTGAAATTGCAGGAACATGAATATAAAGCCAGAGATAAAACCGTCCATAAGATGAGCAGGGATGGTCTTAGGGAAGAAAACCTGCATAACAAGGAAGAAAAACGGATCACCAGTCGTGATGAGGATATAGAAGTTTCCAGAAATCCGAAAAAAGAAGAAGATTTCGGAAAAAATCGACGGGAGCGAATAACGGAAAGTAAAGATATACCGACCAGAAAGAAACCCTTCGATATAACCAGATACAGTATAGATGAAGAACAAAAAGTGAAAATGGAACAAGATCTGGGGAATGAGGATGCGAAGGAAGATATGTCTTTAACGGAAGATTCCGGGCCAGATAAACATACCGTATTTCGTACAGAAAGTATCCGGGGACAGCCAAGAAGTGAACGTGCTGCTCTGGAAACCGCAGTGGACAGCAGAAAACTTAGACAGAGAAAAATGGTCAGAGATTACGCAGAAAGAGAAAAACGGAAGGAAAAGGAGGCTTCCAGACAACAAAAAACTGCGGAAAAAGAAAATACCCGTTATCGTGAAACATCTCAGGTTACAGAAGAATCACTGGAAGGATTTCAGGATGAGATCAAAGGTAAGGTAAAGCGGGAGCGGATACTGAAAGAACAGAAAAAACAGTCCCGGCTTTCTTTTGGAGATGAAGGGGATGGCATGGTACATGGAGCAGGAACCGGAATCCGTAAATCAGCTTCGGCAGTGAAAAATGCTGCTCTTACTGTGGGACACTGGAAAGCCCATGAAGCAGAAGACGATAACGCTGCTGTGGAAGGGGCACACAGGATGGAACTTGCAGGGGAAAGTCTTGCAAGAAAGTCTATTTATGTCCGGCAGCGACTGATAGAAAGCAGAAAACAGTCTGCCCGTCTGACAGAAAATATGCTGGATGAAGCAGAAAATAGCAGGCTGATGTTTGATGCTGCTTACGGAAATCAGGCAAAAAATGCAGTGAAGAGAGAAGCTGACCAGAAGAAAAAATCAGCACTTCAAAAATTACTACAGAAAAAACGATACCAAAAGCAGTACCGGGCGGCAAAAGAAAGTAAAAAAGCCAAAGATGCGGCAATCACATCGGCACAAAGATTTACAGAAAAAACAAAAGATGCAGTCAAAATGGTGGCGGCACAAAACAAAGGAATCTTTGCTACAGTAGCTCTTTTTGGACTGATTTTTGTTCTGATAGCAGCCAGTTTTTCCAGTTGCAGTGCAGTTTTGCAGGGTGGTTCTTCAGCGATCATTTCAACCAGTTATTCCAGTGCGGATGAAGATATTTATGCTGCAGAAAATGCGTATAAAGCTCTGGAGGAAGCATTGAACACACAGATCAATCAAATGGAATCCAGGCATCCGGATTATGATGAATACCGTTATCAGATTGATGAGATCGGACACAATCCATATCAGCTTATTTCTTATCTGACAGTGAAATATGGCGGTTTTACTTATGCAGAAGTCGCAGACGAGATAAAAGAAATCTTTCAGCAGCAATATGGAATCAATACACAGTCTACCAGAGAAACCGTAACAGAAACAAAGACTGTCCGGGTTGGAGAATCATTGGGACAGGTTGTTACCAGTGGATATTGCAACTGTTCCATCTGCTGTGGACAGTGGAGTGGCGGACCGACCGCAAGTGGGGCAATGCCAACCGCAAACCACACGATTGCCGTAGATGCGACAAATCCTTTTGTTCCGATTGGTACTCATGTAGTGATGAATGGCGTGGAATATGTGGTAGAAGATACCGGAGCTTTCGCAAGATATGGTGTGCAGTTTGATGTTTATTATGATAATCATGCGGCGGCATCTGCCCATGGACATCAGACATGGGAGGCTTACATAGCTGATAGCAACGGAAGTCAGGAAGTAGAAGTGACAACAACAAAAGAAGTGAACCGTCTGGATGTTACTATGACCAATCATAATCTGGATACGGTGTTAAGAAGCCGTATGACAGAAGAGGAACAGGAAAGATACGATGCGTATAACCGATATTATGGAAACAGGGATTACCTGTTTGACCTGAATTCCATTCCGACAGGAAGTAGTGGTTTTGGCTATACGATTCCTGGTGAAGCGTTATCTGACCCGCAATTCGCAAAAATGATACGGGAAGCAGAGAAATATCTGGGAGTGCCTTATGTATGGGGTGGTTATTCCCCAAGCGGTTTTGACTGTTCTGGATTTGTAAGCTGGGTAATCAATAATTGTGGAAATGGATGGAACATAGGAAGGTGTACTGCCGATGAACTTCGTTCTCATTGTTCACAGGTATCCCCATCAGAAGCAAAACCGGGAGATCTGATTTTCTTCCAGGGAACCTATAACACAAGTGGAGCGAGTCATGTAGGAATTTATGTTGGCAACAATATGATGATACATTGCGGAAAGCCGGTACAGTATACAAGCATTGCAAGTTCTTACTGGCAGGAACATTTTATGGCATTTGGTCGTCTGCATTAGGAGGTGACAGGGCAGATGAATATGAAGTTAAAAAAAGTTCTGGATGATATTCAGAAAACAGAAGAAAAGATTGCAGAACTGCAGAAGCATCTGAAAAAGCAGAATGATTTAAAACAGCAGATGGAGGACATAGAAATTATCAAATCTTTCCGTTCACTGAAGCTGGACAGCAGGGAACTTCTTGTACTGCTTGATGGGATTCAGAAAGGAACGGCAACGATTCGGTTGGATGAAGAAGGCGGTATTGCAATAGAAGATGTAGGAGAAAAGAAAGACGGAAACAAAGAAAATAACAAAGGATCTGATGTACAGATACCGGAAAGAGAGGGCTTAGAACATGAAAAATAAAGTAGTAAAAAAACTGATGATGATTGTAATGGCAGTTACAATACTTTCGGGATTTTCGTTTGCAACTGTATATGCAAATGCTGATCCGCCTGCGGAAGAAACAACTACCGAGGTTGTGGCAGAAACGTCATCGGAAACAACCACAGAAGAAAATACGGAGGATACGGGCAGAGTGATCGCAGAAAGTGATTCCTCTGCCTTTTCTACGCCGGGAAATGCACAACTGGTCGATGATAAGGAAAATGATGATACAAAGCAGTTCCTTACCATCCAGACAAAAAAGGGAAATACTTTTTATATGGTAATTGACCGTTCCAGTACATCAGAAAATGTCTATATGATGTCGTTGGTTGATGAAAATGACCTTGCAGAATTCCTAGATGAAACAGAGGACAGTAAGACAGAGGAAGAACAGAAGGTAGTGATTCCGGAAACAACCACAGAAACAACACCTGCTGTGGAAAAAGAGACAGAAGAAACAACGCAGAAAAATACAGGCAGTGCAGACATCTGGAAACTCTGTACCATTGTATTAGCAGGGGGACTTGGTATTGGTGCAGTGGTTGTATATCTGAAATATGGTCGTAAAAAAGAAGATGGTTTTGTCAGTGAACAACTTGAATTTACAGACGGACCGTTTATCAATGAAGAACAGGAAAATGAAGATGGACAGGAAGAGTAAGATTTCTGTTCTCTGAGGTTTAGCACAGAAAAATAAGATGCAGGAAAGGGACAGCTAATCTGGCGGTCCTTTTCAGAAAGGATGAAAAATGGCGAGATTTTTAGTGATTGCAGAAAAACCGAGTGTAGCACAAAGTTATGCGAAAAATTTGTCCGCATATAAAAAACAGGACGGATACATGGAGGGAGAAAGCTGCCTTGTGAGCTGGTGCCTTGGACATCTGGCAGAATATGCACGACCGGAAGAATATGATGAAAGATATGTGAAATGGCAGTTTGATGACCTGCCGATCATTCCTGAAAAGTGGAAATTACAGGTGTCAGCAGATAAAAAGAAGCAGTTTTCAGTATTAAAGGAGCTGATGAACCGGGGAGATATAGAGTATCTGGTAAATGGCTGTGATGCAGGACGGGAAGGAGAATTGATCTTCCAGAGAGTATATGACCTGTCCGGATGTAGAAAACCAGTCAGACGCTTATGGATCAGCTCTATGGAAGATGAAGCAATACGAAATGGTTTTCAAGAGATGAAAGATGCCGGCTTTTACAGTAACCTTTGCATGGCGGCGGTATGCAGGGCACAGGCAGACTGGTTGATTGGGATGAACGCTACCAGAGCTTATACGACAAAGTATTATAAAAAGCTGGTAGTTGGAAGAGTACAGACACCAACTCTTGCCATGCTGACGGAACGGCAGGACAGGATTGAGCATTTTCAGAAAGAAATCTTTTACAGAGTGGAACTGACAGATGGAAAGCTCGTTGCCGTATCAGAGAACATTACCAATAAAGCAGACGCAGAACTTCTAGCAGCATTATGTGACGGTTCTGAGGCAATTATTACAGAGTTAAAAAGAGAACAGAAGAAAGTATCCCCGCCTAAATTATATGATCTGACAAGCCTGCAGAGGGAAGCAAACAGGTATTTTGGATTTACGGCAAAGAAAACGCTTGATCTTTTACAGGAATTATATGAAGAAAAGCTGGTAACGTATCCGAGGACAGACAGCCGTTTTGTTACAGAAGATATGATTGGAACAGTAGAAGAACTGGCAGGGAAAATGCCGTTGATGCTGCCTTTTGTAGAATATGGGCAGTTAGGACATAACATAAAAAGAGTTGTAAATAATGCAAAAGTATCTGACCATCACGCTATTCTTCCGACAAAAGAGGCTGTGGAAAAAGGAATCGTGGATTTGCCAGTGGATAAAAAAAATCTGATGATACTGATTGGACAGCAAGTGATTCAGGCAGTCGGGGAAGATTATCTGTATGAACAGACAGATGTTACTGTGAACTGTCAGAAAAATGAGTTTACTGCCAGAGGAAAAACAGCGGTGCAGATGGGATTTAAAGACGTGGAAAAAGCTTTTCGCAGTCATTGTGTGAAAACAGAGAAAGAGGATTCAGATAGACAGTTGGAAATTCCATACGGATACCAGAAAGGTATGCAGATTTTCAATGTCAAGGCAGAAACAAGTATCCATTATACTTCTCCACCGAAATCATTCAATGAAGATACGCTTCTTGCAGCAATGGAAACAGCAGGTAATAAAGAATTTGATGAAAAGACAGAGAAAAAAGGGCTTGGAACACCTGCAACGAGAGCCAGTACCATTGAAAAACTGGTGGCATCCGGATATGCACAGCGAAAGGGGAAACAGATCATTCCAACAGCAGAGGGCAGGGAACTCATTCGTGTAATGCCGGAGAATTTAAAATCTGCAGGACTGACAGCCGAATGGGAGAACAGGCTTTTGCTGATGGAACGAGGGGAGCTTAATGGAGAACAGTTCATGGATGATATTGTAACCATGCTGGAAGAAATCCTGAATGGCTGCAGAAAAATCCCAGAGGAAGAAAGAAATCGTTTTCAGACAGCAAAAGAATTAATCGGGAAATGCCCGGTCTGTGGTTCTGATATTTTTGAGGGGAAAAGGAATTTTTACTGCTCGAACCGCCAGTGTGATTTTGCTCTTTGGAAGGATAACCGATTTTTAGAAGGTATGGAGAAGAAACTGGACAAGAAAATGGCAAAAGAACTTCTGGATAAGGCTTGTACCCATGTAAAAGGGTTATATTCCAAAAAGAAAGATGCCAGGTTTGATGCAGATCTTCTAATGACATTGGAAAATGGAAAACCGAAATTTCATTTGGAATTTCCGAAAAGAAAGCATAAAGGATAAAGCAAAAATTAAAGATTGGAGGAAGAGACATGGCAAGAGTACAGGAGATTCGTGGCATGGCAGAATGGTATGCCACTGACATAGCCAGTTCCCCGGCAGACTGGATGAAATATCTGGATACTGCCGCCAGATTATACCGTTATTCCTTTACTGACCAGCTTCTCATTTATGCACAGCGTCCACAGGCAACCGCATGTGCATCCCTGGAATTGTGGAATGAGAAGATGATGAGATGGGTAAACCGAGGGGCAAAAGGTATTGCTCTGCTGGATGAAACAGGGACAAAAGCAAAAATCCGGTATGTGTTCGATATAAAAGATACCCATATGGTACAGGGTGGCAGATCACCATACCTATGGCAGCTTCAGGAACATCAGAGGGGAGAAGTGCTTGCACATCTTTCTGATGTTTATAATCTGGAAGAAAAAGATATGGCAGATCTGGCGGATGCGTTGATGTCTGTGGCAAAAGAGATGGTCAATGAAAATCTGGAGGATTATCTGGATGGCTTATCGTATGCAGCAGAAGGAACCTATCTGGAAGACCTGGATGAAGGGACGATTCGGAATGATTTCCGGCAGCTTGCAACGGACAGTGTATATTATATGCTTGCAAGAAGATGCGGACTTGATCCTATGTTGCTTCTTGAAGAAGAGGATTTCATGCACATCACCGATTATAACAGGCTTTCCGTATTGACTTTTCTAGGAAATGCTGCAAGCCAGCTCGCTGAGAGTGTACTGATTGATATTGGAAAAACGGTACATAAAATTTCTCTGGAAGAAATCAGGAAAGGTCTTGAAAATTCTGAAGAGAGGAATTATAATAACTTTAACACGTTAATGCGTGAAAATAAAATACAGGGCACAGAAGAGAGAATAAATGATATTGAGGACAATGAAGGAGGAACTGACTATGGAACTGACCTATCATCGCAAGGGGGATTACCTGTTTCCGAATCTGACCGTAGAGGAGGAAGAAGTGACAATCGGGAAATACGGGATGCTGAGGAGAACATTCCTGAAGGAACACAAGAACAGCCTTTACCAGAGCCTTTTCCTGACAGGCAAGCTGAACCAGCATCTTTTGGAGATCGAGAAAGCGGCTCAGGAGAGAATGGAGAGCCAGATGGAGAAATTGCTGAAGAACAAACCGGCACCGGACAAGGAAGCCGATCCGATGGCATGGACAGCACATATGAACGCACTGACAGCAATAGCAGAAGAGAGCATCTTGACGGAATTGTTATACAGTTAGTTACAGACACAGGAGAAGATGGATTGAGTGAAGCAGAGGAAGAAATCGCCTCTGCTTTATCTTTGCCCGAATTACCATCTGTAAATCAACAGATCCGGAAGATTGAGGAGCATATGTCTGCCCTGTATGCCGGGGAAATCCCAATTTCGGAAGAGGTTGTGGATGAAATCCTCCGTACCGGAAGTAATAAGAGTAAAAGCCAGTTACGGCTTATCTACAATTTTATGAGTGAACAGTCAGAAGAAGATTATACAGAATTTGTGAAGCGTGAATATGGCATCGGTGGCAAAGGTCTTAAAATTAATGGAAACGAGTATTCTGTGTGGTTTGATGAAACAGGGATGCAGATTGCCGTAGGACATACGGTAAACGATCGACTTTTAGATAAGGCTTTTTTATCATGGAAGGATGTCAGTGGACGTATCCATCAGTTATTAAAACAGGGAGAATACGCACCACAGTCTGTCCTAGATGCAGCAAGGGAAAATGCCTTGCAGGAACACGCACAAGTGCTTGCCTACATGGAAACTGATATTGTGGATGATCTGTCTGAACTGGTATTTTCAGCAGATGATATGAAGATTTTTCATAATGGTTATCCGGAAAAGACAGATGCTCTGGCAGAAAAGCTGGATGATGCAGAGTGGCTTTCCGAATTAAATGAAAGGCTGGAAGGTCTGGCTGAAATGTATGACATAGACAAATCCATCATGCGTTTTCATTATTATAAACCCACCCTTGTTTCTGAGCAGTTTCAGAAATTTGCCGAAGAAGTTATTCCCTATCAGGCAAGAGAGGGATTTGCTTGGAAAGAACAGGAAATGTTTATCACGCAGGATGAGATTGATGCTTTTCTTGCAAGAGGTGGAGCTTTTTCAGAAGGAAGGCTTCGCATATATTCTTTTTATCTGCGGCATCAGGATGAACAGGAGAGAACAAACTTTATGAAAGAGCAGTATGGCATTGGAGGACAGAGCCATGCCCTTTCCAGAGCGGACAATTCCTACGCAGATTACAATGGAAAAGGATTACAGCTTTCCAGAGGAAATCCGGGTGCATACCATACAAAAGAAGAACTGAGCTGGCAGAAAGTGGCAAAAAGAGTGGATTATCTCATAAAAAATGACCATTTTCTTCAGGCCGGAGACTACGCTCATATGCCGGAATATGAACGATACCAGATGGCAATGCGGGTGATTAATTTTTATAACAGACTGCCACAGGAAATTGAGCGTCCATTTACGGATGAACTTTTGCATGAGGAAGCAAGAAAACAGGTGCCGAATATGCTGGCAGATGAAGAAATGGCACAGGGATTGTTACAGAAGATGGATGCAGCTCTTGCAGAACTACCCTTGGATTTTGAAACATATGGGACAAATTACAACGAGAAAGCAGAAAGTCTGTCAATACTCCATCAGTATGTAGAGGGAACGTACACTATATTTCCAACCAAGGAACTGGAACAGCCGACCATAGAGTTAAGCGGTCATCAGATGTCCATGTTTGATTATCTGGATACGAAAGCATATATGGAACCGGATGTTGTAGACATGCAGGATGTAGAGGAAACAGTGGAATCGGTTTTAGACGAAACGGAAGAAAAAACTGGTGAGATTGAACAGTCAGAAATTTCAGAAGAAAACGATACAATGGTGCAGTCAGAAATACCGGAAACTCCTGTGGAAACGGCGGAAAAATCAGCAGGTGCAATAGCTGACCAATGGGAACAGGGTGTTTTTGAATATCAGGGATACCATTTTGAAGCAGTTGGTGTCCTGTCTGATGGGCTGGAAGGAAAAGAACTGGTTGCACAGACACGTTCCAATACGGAACTGCATTTGTCAACGTACCATACTGAAGATTTTCCTAAATATTCGTATGATGAATTTTATGCTGTCAGCAATGCCCCGGATGCGGATATATTCCGATGTCTGGAAACAGGAAAAAACTATATTCCGGGAGAAAATGAGCTGTTTGGCTATGAGGGAGAATTTCAACCATATATCAGACAGGAAAAAGCAAAGATTGTGACTATGCCACATAACTTCCGTATTGAAGATAATGACCTTGGTGCAGGTGGTCCGAAAGCAAAATATAAAGCGAATATAGAAGCAATTCGTTTATTACAGACTTTGGAGAAAGAAGAACGTTTGGCAACACCAGAAGAACAGGAAGTATTATCCCACTATGTTGGCTGGGGCGGTATTCCGCAGGCATTTGAAGAAAACAACGGAAGCTGGGCAAATGAGTACAGCGAACTGAAAAATACGCTGACTTCAGAAGAGTATAGTGCAGCAAGAGCATCCACCCTAAATGCGTTTTATACTTCTCCGACAGTGATACATAGTATGTATGAAGCATTGGAAAATATGGGATTTACAAAAGGAAACATTCTGGAACCATCCTGTGGAGTAGGAAATTTCATGGGACTTATCCCGGAAAGCATGAATAAGGCAAAAATGTATGGTGTGGAACTTGACCCGGTATCCGGCAGAATCGCCAGACAGTTATATCAGAAAAACCAGATTGCCATACAGGGATTTGAAACAACACAGTTTCAGGATAGTTTCTTTGACTGTGTGATTGGTAATGTGCCGTTTGGAGCGTACCAGGTAAATGACAAAAGATACGACAGGCATCATTTTCTGATTCATGATTATTTCATTGCAAAATCTCTTGATCTTGTGCGTCCAGGCGGTGTGGTTGCAGTTGTGACTTCCAGTGGAACCATGGATAAACAGAATCCGGCAGTCAGACAATATATTGCAAACAGGGCAGAGCTGCTGGGTGCAATCAGGCTTCCTAATAATGCTTTTCAGAGAAATGCAAATACAAATGTTGTATCAGATATTCTGTTTTTTCAGAAGAGGGACAGGGCGGCAATCGAGGAGCCAGAATGGGTAAACCTAAAGATGACAGAGGAAGGCTATTCTGTAAATGCGTATTTTGCAGAGCATCCGGAAATGGTTCTTGGTGAATTTACCACAGAAAGTACCCAGTATGGTAAGCAGGAAGTTACTGTAAAGCCAAAAGAAGGCATTACTCTTGAAGAACAGTTAAAGAAAGCTGTACAGAATATTCATGGAACAATCACAGAAATGGAACTTTCAGATAGCGAGTTAGAGGAACAGGTAGTTTCTATTCCGGCAGATCCAGATGTGAAGAACTTTAGCTTTTCCGTTTTGGATGATGACATTTATTATAGGGAAAACTCTGTGATGAATAAAGTAGAACTTCCAATGGCAACTACAGAACGAGTAAAAGGCATGGTGAAGATTCGTGACGCAACAAATAAATTGCTACAGCGTCAGATGGAAGACTGCGGTGATCAGGAAGTTGAAGAACTTCAAAAAGATTTGAATGAAGTTTATGATTCCTTTACTGCAAAATATGGTCTGCTTAGCAGCAATGCAAACAAAAGGGCATTTAGTCAGGACAGCAGCTATTGTCTTCTGACTTCACTGGAATTTCTGGATGAGCAGGGCAACCTCAAAAGAAAAGCAGATATTTTTACAAAAAGGACAATCCGTCATGCTCAGGCAGTTACTTCGGTGGATACCGCCAGTGAAGCATTGGCAGTGTCTATTGGAGAAAAGGCACAGGTTGATCTTGCTTATATGTCACAGCTTACCGGGAAAACAGAAGCAGAACTGACGGAAGAACTGACAGGTGTGATATTTAGAAATCCGTTAAATGAAAAGTGGGAGCCATCTGATGAATATTTGTCTGGAAATGTCCGGGAAAAATTGAAGATTGCCAGAGGATTTGCCGAGAACCGTCCGGAATATGCCGTTAATGTACAATATCTGGAACGAGTGCAGCCAAAAGACCTGGATGCCTCAGAAATTGAAGCAAGACTTGGTGCAACATGGATTTCTCCAGATTATGTGACACAGTTTATGGCAGAAACATTCCATACACCAAGATATTATATTGGAAGCCGGATAAAAGTCCAGTATGCAGAAGTAACCGGTCAGTGGAATGTTTCTGGAAAGAGTGTGGACAGTTACCAGAATCCACTTGTTACTTCTACTTATGGAACACAGAGAGCAAATGCGTACAGACTGTTAGAAGATGCTTTGAATCTTCGAGATACAAAAATCTATGATACAGTGCAGGATGCGGAAGGAGAACACCGGGAACTGAACCGGAAGGAAACCATGCTGGCGCAGCAGAAGCAGGAACTTATAAGGGAAGAATTTAAGTCATGGATTTTCCGGGATATGCACCGCAGGGATGCCCTTTGTCAGATATACAATGAGCGTTTCAATAGTATCCGTCCGAGAGAATACGATGGCAGTCATATCCAGTTTGAGGGAATGAATCCGGAAATCACGTTGATGCAACATCAGAAAAACGCAGTGGCTCATATTTTATATGGAAATAATACTTTGCTTGCACATTGCGTAGGTGCTGGGAAAACTTTCCAAATGATCGCTGCGGGTATGGAAGCAAAACGTCTTGGACTATCACAAAAGAATCTTTATGTTGTGCCAAATCATCTGACAGAGCAGTGGGGCAGTGATTTCTTACGGCTGTATCCGGGAGCGAATATTCTGGTAGCAACTAAGAAAGATTTTGAACCGGCAAACCGTAAACGTTTCTGTTCCCGTATTGCGACAGGGGATTATGATGCTGTAATTATCGGGCATACACAATTTGAGAGAATCCCTCTTTCAAGGGAACGTCAGATTGCCATGCTGGAACAACAGATAGAGGATATTACCTTTTCTATTGAAGAAGCTGGCAGGGAAGCAGGACAGAATTACAGTGTAAAACAGATGGAAAAAACAAAAAAATCGTTGCAGGCAAAACTGCAGAGATTAAATGACCAGACAAGGAAGGATGATGTAGTAACCTTTGAACAGTTAGGCGTAGACAGGCTTTTTGTAGATGAGAGCCACAACTTTAAGAACCTTTTTTTGTATACAAAAATGCGGAATGTTGCAGGTATTTCACAGACGGACGCACAGAAAAGTTCGGATATGTTTATGAAATGCCGCTATATGGATGAACTGACAGGCGGGCGTGGAATTGTTTTTGCGACGGGAACGCCAGTGTCGAATAGTATGACCGAATTGTATACAATCATGCGTTATCTCCAGTATGATACATTGATGCGTATGGGAATGGGACACTTTGATTCCTGGGCAGCAACGTTCGGGGAGACAGTAACCGCAATCGAATTATCACCGGAAGGAACGGGCTATCGTGCAAAAACACGATTTGCCCGTTTTTTCAATCTTCCGGAGTTGATTTCAATTTTTAAAGAAGCTGCAGATATTCAGACTTCTGATATGTTAAATCTTCCAGTGCCGGATGCAGAGTTTATTAATGAGGTATTAAAACCAAGTGAAGAACAGCAGGATATGGTAGCAGCATTTTCAGAACGTGCAGAATCAGTAAGGGCAGGAATGGTAAATCCTACAGAGGACAATATGCTCAAGATTACCAATGATGGAAGAAAATGTGCCCTTGACCAGAGATTATTGAATGAGCTTCTTCCAGATGCGGAAAAAAGCAAAGTCAACACCTGCGTAGAAAATGCCTTTCAAGTATGGGAGGAAGGCAAAGAGCAGAAAACAACACAGTTGATTTTCTGTGACTTATCTACTCCAAAAGGGGATGGAACTTTTAATGTCTATGATGATGTACGAAACAAACTGACAGAAAAAGGAATCCCAAAGGAAGAGATTGCATTTATCCATGAGTACAACACAGAAGTAAAAAAAGCAGAATTATTCGCAAAAGTGAGAGCAGGTCAGGTAAGAATCCTGATGGGTTCCACTCCAAAACTCGGTGCAGGTACCAACGTGCAAGACAGGCTCATTGCTCTGCATCATCTGGATTGCCCTTGGAAGCCATCTGATCTGGAGCAGCAGGAGGGACGAATTTTACGACAGGGAAACCAGAATGAGAAAGTTAAGATATTCCGCTATGTAACAGAGAATACGTTCGATGCGTACATGTGGCAGATTTTGGAAAATAAACAGAAGTTTATTTCTCAGATTATGACCAGTAAGTCACCAGTCAGGGCGTGTGAAGATGTGGATGATACTGCACTTTCTTATGCAGAGATCAAAGCCCTTGCAACAGGAAATCCCTATATAAAAGAAAAAATGGATCTGGATGTTCAAGTCAGTAAATTAAAGCTCTTGAAGGCTAACCACACCAGTCAGATTTATCGTCTGGAATCAGATATTGCAAAGAATTATCCAGTTCAGATCAGTGCATTGAAAGAGAGGATTGCCGGAATGCAGTCTGATGTCAGTGTGGTAAAGAATGTTGATCTGCAGGATAATGACAGCTTTTCTATGAATATAGGGAATGTTGCCTATACAGACAAAAAAGAAGCAGGCGAAGCTATGATAGCTGCCTGTGCAGGATTAAAGGCAGTCACCACAGGAGGAAAAGTCGGAGAGTACCATGGATTTACTTTATCTGCATCATATAACCTTTTTGCAAATTCCTTTGAGTTGACTATAAAAGGCAAATGTTCTTACAAAATTGAAATAGGAAAAGACCCTTTGGGAAATATCCAGCGTATTCATAATGCCCTTTCTTCAATTGATAAGAAACTGGCAGAGAGTGAGCAAAAGTTGGAGACAGTACAACAGCAGCTTGCAACGGCACAGGAAGAAGTAAAAAAACCATTCCCAAAAGAAATGGAACTGAATGAGAAAATGGAGCGTTTATCGGAGTTAAATGCTTTGCTCAACATGGATGAAAAAGGGAATGAAACAATTCTGGCAGATGAGGATATTGGTACAGAAAAGATTCCAGACAGGGATTCTTCGAGAAAGGAAGAAGTCCGGGATGCAGACAGGAATCTGCAGGAAACAGCAGACAAGGTTCATAAGCCGTCCATACTGGAACGTTTGAAACAGGAAAAGGCAAGACAGCTTGCACCGGAGCAGACTGGTACACCGAAACCAAAGAAAAATCACGAGCAGGAGTTATAAATAATGTCCCGTCAGAGAACTTTCTGACGGGATAAATTCAAAATTGGAGGACAAACTATGGCAGAAACAGATAAAAAATTAAAAGAAATCACAGAGCGTCTGGAACAGGGAGTAAAGGAAATTTTTACATCAGAGCGTTATACAGAATATCTGGATACGATGTCAAAATTTCATAATTATAGTTTCAACAATACTCTTCTGATTACGATGCAGAAACCGGATGCGACACTGGTGGCAGGCTATCAGGCATGGCAGAAGAAATTTAACCGTCATGTAAAACGGGGTGAAAAAGGAATTCAGATTATTGCACCGACGCCAGTAAAAGAAAAACAGGAAATAGAAAAGATTGATCCAGATACACAGGAACCAATCATTGGCGAAGATGGACAGCCGGAAACAGAGATTGTAGAAATGGTAATCCCAAGATTTCGGGTAGCGACAGTATTTGATGTCAGCCAGACAGAAGGAGAACCGATTGCAGAACTGGATGTACCGGAGCTGACGGGAAGCGTGCAGTTTTATGATATTTTTATGGAAGCATTGCAGGATATTTCACCGGTACCAGTACGGTTTATGGAAATAGACGGGGAGGCAAAAGGCTATTATCATCAGACAGAAAAATATATTGCGATTAAAACAGGAATGAGTAATCTCCAGTCCATGAAAACCGGTGTCCATGAAGTTGCCCATGCAATTCTGCATGACAATGATGTAATGGATGCAGATGGCATTATAAAAGGAAAGACAGCCAAAGAAGTAGAAGCAGAAAGCATTGCTTATATTGTATGTAGTCATTTTGGACTGGATACTTCGGAATATTCTTTTACTTATATTGCAAGCTGGTGTGAAAGTCAGAACATGAAAACACTGAAAGCGTCTATGGATACCATCCGAAAAACTTCAGCGGGAATTATTGAAAATATTGAAACAAAGATGCATGAGTTGGAAATGGAAAGACCAATCAGAGAAACATTCCATAGAGAGGATGTGATTCTGCATCTTTCAGGCAGCATGGGTTCAGAATATTCGTATGATCTGGTTGAGAACATGACAGCAGAACAGTTGCAGGAGAACGTGAGGGAATATGTCAGTCGGCTGGAGCAGAAAGAAATCACAGAGGATGAGAAATCTTTGGAAGAATTTTTGGAGGACAGAGGTGCAGCGATCACAGTATTGTATGCAAGTGATGGAGTGGGAGAAAATTATCCGATTCACTTTTTTGATGCAGCGTATGATGCAGATACAGGCAGTGCTTATTTTTCAGAGCTGACACCGAAAGAACAGGCAGAAATGCTGGTGGAAAAAGCAGAATTTCCGAGAACGATTTTTACAGAAGAAGAGAAAGCATTTGTAACGGAATATGCAGAAACCTTTCTTGGACAGGTAGAAAGACTGAATGATCTTGTCTGGGATATGCGGGAATCTTATGAGGAAGGCGGTACAAACTTAGTACATGAAGTGATTCAGGCAGCAAGAGCAAATTTCCCAACCACAGAACTTCCAGAAGAAAGGGAAAGTACCATGCAGTATGCCCATAGACTGATTGAAGCTGCAGAAACTGCCAGTCATGAGAATTTTACAGAATCACAAAGAAACCTTATCGTAAATTTTGCTTATAAGATGGATGACCGGGATGAAGTTTTGGGACTGGTAAACCGTATGCTGACAGCGAATCGGGGTGACCGAAGTGAAGTTATGAGAAGCCTTGTGCATGAGACAGAGGCACAGATGGATAACTTTCCAGATGGAAGGATCGGTTTTACAGAAATGCATGAAGCAGGAATCCGACTGGAACACATGTATCCTCTTGAAAAAAACAGGGCAGTAGAACTGTATCGAGAAGGTGCAGAAGTTTTTATCTTAAACGGAAATCCAGATCATCCAGAACAGGCAGGACAGATTCTGGCAGAAACAGAAAATGCGATCCTGGGGCATGACAGTATCTTTGGTATTACGGAAACGGAATGGGAAGTACATAAAGAAAAAGAAGCAGCGATAGCCAGACAGGAAAAACTGGAACAGAATAGTGCAGAAAAGATTAATGAAACCTTACTTCTTTATGGAGAAAGCGGTCGTTTTGCAATCTATCAGATGGATACGGGTGGAGAGCATACTTATCAGTTTATGGGTTTTAAATCGGCTCAAAAATTAGGCTATAGCATTGATGGAAAAGACTACAGGATGGTGTATGCGGCTCCATGGACACCAACGATCACATTAGATGATATTTTTGAGAGATTTAATATCAACCGCCCAAACGATTTTCATGGACATTCCTTATCGGTAAGTGATGTTATTGTTATAAACCGGACGGCAGAGACAAAGGCTTATTATGTGGATTCTTTCGGCTTTGAGGAACTTCCGGACTTTGTACAGCAGAGAATGGAGATGCTGGAAAATAATCATACCAGAGCCTATCCCCCAGTCTATAAAGGAACACTTGCTCAGGCAATGGAAGAACGGGATGTAGATGTTTATCTGGATTCCAGAAAGTTAAATATTGATTGTAAGAAAGCAATCGAGGAAGCGATTGCATTAAAATTTGACGGACTGCATTTAGAGGAAGATGCCGCAACGCAAGTGATAGAGCAGTTTGGAGAAGAACGTATGACGTTTGTTATGGCAAATACGCTCCGGGAACTTTCTTATGATGGCAGATTTTCCAGACAGAACAAAGACTGGGCAGAACATATCGAAATTCCGGAAAATATCAATCAGGGGAAGAATCTGAATCAGGATTATGTGATAGAAAGCCACCCAGCGGTGTTAGATGGATTTATTGATATGGCAAGGGCAGAGATACGTATGCAGAAGATTGAACAGGCATTGGATGAAGCGGAAGTTACCATTACAGCAGATACCAGAGGATTTGAAGCAGATGGACATGCAGGAACCTGGCATACAGTAGGTGAAAGAGAGTATGCAGGGGAGAAGTTCTTCTTCATGGAGCATGATGAGTATGGTTCAGATGTGGCAGGGATTATCGTATCGGAACATGGTCAGCTTGTCGCAGAAGATCTCTGGAATGGGTATGATGCAGGAGCATTGGAAGCTATTTCAGAACATCTGCAGGAAAAAGGGATTTCTGTAGAGGGACTTATGCCGGAACTGGAACCGGATGAACTGGCATATAAGATCGACGATAGGTATTTTGCAATCCAGAGAACAGAGGAAGGTTATGATTATACTTTTTATGCTTTGGATTACGATGAGATCGACGGTGGTTCTTATGACAATCCTGATATTTCTATGCGGCAGGCAATGGAAGATATTCTGGAAGATGAAGATGTATCTCTGGAAAATGCAGTTTCCGTTGATTATGAGGATTTGATGGCAGAAGTGGAAGAAGCAGGCGAACGGCAGATGCAACTGGCACAGTTATTAAAGAATTGTCCTCCAAGTATTTTTGAGGACTATGACCGGGAAAGAGCAGTGGATACCTGTGAGGGAATTGCAATGCAGTTTACCAAGAGTAAAGGGTATCTGACCGTACAGGCAACAGAAGAAGGTTATTTTTATATTTTCTATGATTCTGATTTGCATGAAATTAATGAAAGTGATTACGATAATCCAGATATATCTATTCAGAACGCTACTTATGAAATCTTAAAAAGTGAAAGAATGGATGATATGGAGTGCGTCAAAGTAGACTATAAAGAATTTGAGGCAATGACCATCCAACATTCCAAGGATTTACTACAGGCAGGTGAGCTTCGTGCGACTTCTGAGATTGGAAGAGATGAAGTAGCATTAAATGGTCTGAGCAGGGCAGAAGTGGAACGGGGTGTCTTGTATCATGCACAGGGTATTCTGGAAGATATGGGATTAGAAAATGAAGTAGAGCTGCTTGCAGCAAGGGTGCATGGTTCCAGAA